>MTLE01000702.1_pt1 | contig 82967 bp, 78 predicted proteins | sample 1982461 | NCBI WGS metagenome assembly MTLE01 (sample SAMN05712605, study PRJNA340218) | biofilm metagenome | isolation source: sample SPL anode biofilm adapted to -200 mV | place: USA | collected 2012-02-03 | reverse complement strand
CCTCGGCGTCTTCGGCGCCTCGGCGACAAGTCCCTTCGATGGGGTTTGCCGGATGCCCCGGGTAGCAGGTCGGCAGCAGTGGACTTCAGGCATCTTGGCGTTGTCGGGAAACTGGGACTTCTTTCCCTTATGGATGCACCATGCACCAATACGACCGCGTATCAGCCATACCCATCCTGGCTTTACAAACGCTCCCTAAGAGGGTGGCTGCCGACGAAACAGGAACGACTCGATCCTGGGGCGGTCCTTGCCCGGGATCTCCAGCCGGACCCGCATCTCGTCGCCGTCCCGGACGTAGTCCAGGGTCGCGCCGCCGGGCTCGGTGACGAACCGGGCGCGGCCGGGGCCGGCTGAGGTCACCCGCCAGCGCAGGGGCGTCTCCTCCCGGGGCTTCAGTCCAGGCCCGAAGTGGCGCATGGTGAGCCAGGGGCCGTCGGCCTCCTGGGAGAAGGACATCAGTTCCATCAAGAGGACGCGGCCGTCCTTCAACTCCCGGTACATGCCCTGGATGTTGCCGTGGGACAAGGCGCTCCAGGTCTCCTCCTGGCGCAGGCCGCCGGCTTCAGCGGCCCAGGTGCCCTCCAGCCACGCCAGGGCGGGGAGGGTGGGCGCCTGGGCGGCCAGGGCCGGGGCGAGGAGGAGGACCGGGAGAAACCGCACCCTAGGCCAGCGCGGCCCGGAGGGCGGCGAAGGCCTCGGGGAGGCCCTGGGGCTTCGTGCCGCCGCCCTGGGCCAGTTCCTTCTTCCCGCCGCCGCGGCCGTCCACGTGGGGGGCCATGGCCTTGAGGAGGGCGCCGGCGTCGGCGCCGCCCGTGAGGTCCAGGGACACGCTCACCAGGAGGGCCAGCTTGTCGTCGGCGAGCTTCGAGGCCAGGGCGATAACGGCGCTGCGGTGGCGGGTGCGCACCTGGTCCATCATCTCGCGCAGGGCGGGGCCGTCGATGCCTTCCACGGACAGGGTGACCACGGTGCGGCCTCCCAGCTGGGCCACCTCTTCCGCGGCGCCGCCGGAACCGGCGGCCTTGAGGCGGGTCTCCTTCAGCTCGCGCTCCAGTTCATGGATGCGGGCCTCCTTGGCGGCGATGACGCTGCCCAGGGCCTCGCGCGGGGTGTTCACCTGGCGGGCCAGGGAGACCAGGAGGTGCTCGTCCTCCTGGAGGCGCTGGAGGGCCGCGGCGCCGGCCACGGCCTCCAGCCGGCGCACGCCGGCGGCCACCGCGCCTTCGCTCACGATCTTCACCAGGCCGATCTCGCCGGTGTTGGCGACGTGGGTGCCCCCGCAGAGCTCCCGGGAGAACCCGGGAACGGAGACGACCCGCACGGTGTCGCCGTACTTCTCGCCGAACAGCGCCATGGCCCCCGCGGCCAGGGCCTCCTCGATGGGCATGACCTGGCTGGTGGTGCGGTGCGCCAGGAGAGTCTGCTCGTTCACCAGCCGCTCGATCTCCAGCACCTGCTCGGGCTCCAGGGGGGCGAAGTGGTTGAAGTCGAACCGCAGGCGCTCGGCGTCCACCACGGAGCCGGCCTGCTTCACGTGGGTGCCCAGCACGTCGCGCAGGGCGGCGTGGAGCAGGTGGGTGGCGGTGTGGTGGGCCCGGATGCGGGCGCGGCGCTCGGCGTCCACCGAGGCCAGGACGGTCTCGCCCTCGCGCAGGGCCCGGCTGCCGGAGATGGTCACGTGGTGCAGGTGGCGGCGGGGGGCGGGGGCGGTGGTGTCCGTGACCTGGCAGGTGACGCCGTCGGCCCGCAGGACGCCCGTGTCCCCGACCTGGCCGCCGCTCGTGGCATAGAAGGGGGTGTGGTCCAGCAGGACGAAGCCCGCCCCGGTGAGCTCCTTCACGCGCCGGCTGCCGGCGTCGAAGAGGGCGACCACCTTGGCCTGGGCTTCGGTGACCTCGTAGCCCAGGAAGGCCGTGGCGCGCAGGTCGGCCAGGGCGGCGAGGTCGCCTCCCAGGCGGATGTCGTGGACCTTCATGGCCGCGCGGCCCTTGGCCTTCTGCTCCCGCAGGGCCGTGTTGAAGCCCTCCAGGTCGCAGGCCAGGCCCCGCTCCCTGCACCAGTCCTCCACCAGGTCCACGGGGAACCCGAAGGTGTCGTAGAGCTTGAAGATCTCGGCGCCGGGAATGGAACCCGAGGACGTGTCCAGGGACTCCAGCTGCTTGAGGCCCGTGGTGAGGGTCAGGCTGAACTGGCCCTCCTCCCTCGCGATGATCTTGGTGATGCGGTTCAATTCGCCTTCCAGCTCGGGGTAGGCGTCGCCCATGGCGGCGAAGACCGAGGGGCTCAGCTCCGCGAAGAAGCGGCCCTCGATGCCCAGCTTGCGCCCGAAGCGCAGCGCCCGGCGGATGATCTTCCGGAGCACGTAGCCGCGGCCCTCGTTGCTGGGCACGACGCCGTCGAAGACCATGAAGGTGGCCGCGCGGATATGGTCGGCGATGACCTGGCTCGCGGTGCGGTTGGCGGTCTCCGCGCGCTGGGCGGGGTCCACCTTGGCGCGCTTCCAGATGGCCGCGAAGATGGGCTTGAACAGGTCGATCTCGTAGTTGCTGTCCACCCCCTGGAGGATGGAGGCAACGCGCTCCAGGCCCATGCCGGTGTCGATGCTGGGCCGCGGAAGGGGCGTGAGGTTGCCCTGGGAGTCGCGGTCGTACTGCATGAAGACCAGGTTCCAGATCTCCATGACCCGGTCGCCCTCGCCGTTGGGCAGGTCGTCACCGGGGTACTGGGGCCCGCGGTCGTAGTGGATCTCGCTGCACGGACCGCAGGGGCCGGTGTCGCCCATCTGCCAGAAGTTGTCCTTCTTGCCGAAGGCCAGGATGTGGTCGCGGGGGACGCCGGCCTTGGCCCACATCTCCCGGGCCTCCTCGTCGGCGGGGACGCCGTCGGCGCCCTCGAAGACCGACACCCAGAGGCGGGACGGGTCCAGCCCCAGGCAGCCCTTGTCCACGGGGCCCGTGACCAGTTCCCAGGCGAAGGCGATGGCGTCGGCCTTGAAGTAGTCGCCGAAGCTGAAGTTGCCCAGCATCTCGAAGAACGTGTGGTGGCGGGCGGTGAACCCCACCTGGTCCAGGTCGTTGTGCTTGCCCCCGGCCCGCAGGCACTTCTGGGAGGTGGCGGCGCGGGTGTAGTCGCGCTTCTCCTTGCCCAGGAAGAGGTCCTTGAACTGGACCATGCCGGCGTTGGTCCACATCACGGTGGGATCGTCGGCGGGGCCCACCACGGAGCTGGAGGCCACCACGCGGTGGCCACGGGAGGCGAAATAGTCCAGGAAGCGCTGTCGGAGTTCGGAGGTTTTCATGATCCCACTTTCTAGTGACGGAAATGCCGGGTGCCGGTGAAGAAGAGCCATACGCCCAGGCGCTGGGCGGCCGCGATGACGTCCTTGTCGCGCAGGGAGCCCCCGGGTTCGATGATGGCCGAGACCCCGTGCGATGCGGCCAGTTCCAGGCCGTCGGCGAAGGGGAAGAAGGCGTCGGAGCCCAGGATGGAGCCCCGGGCCCGGTCCCCGGCCTTGCGGCAGGCGATCTCCACGGAGTCCACGCGGCTCATCTGCCCGGCGCCGATGCCCACGGTGCCGCCGTCGCGCACCAGGACGATGGCGTTGGACTTGACGGCCTTGGCCACGGTCTGGGCCAGGACCATGTCCTCCACCAGGGGCTTGGGGCCGCGGCCGGTGGCCTTGACCTGCCACTGCTCCACCGGGGTGAAGGCGTCGTCGGGACGCTGGACCAGGAAGCCGCCTCCGATGCTGCGCAGATCCAGGCCGTGGGCCGACAGGGGCCAAGACGCGGGGGTCTCCAGCAGCCGCAGCTGCTTCTTGGCGGCGAACAGGCTGAGCGCCTCGGGCGAGAAGGCCGGGGCCATGACCACTTCCCAGAAGCTCTGGACCATGGCCTGGGCCACCTCCACCCCCACGGGGCGGTTGAAGGCGGCGATGCCCCCGAAGGACGAGACGGGGTCCCCCGCCTGGGCCTTCAGGAAGGCTTCGAGGACGTGGGGCCCGCGGCCCACGCCGCAGGGGTTGTTGTGCTTGACGATGACGCAGGAGGGCGCCGCGAACTGGAAGACGGTGCGGGCGGCGGCGTCGGAGTCCAGGAGGTTGTTGAAGCTGAGTTCCTTGCCCTGGAGCTGGCGGCAGGCGGCGATGCCCTCCTCCGGGGCGCCGGGGCGCACGTAGAAGGCGGCGGGCTGGTGGGGGTTCTCGCCGTAGCGCAGGCTCTGCTTGGCTTCCAGGCCGATGCTCAGGCGGTCGGGAAGGCCCTCTCCCGGGGTGCCCGAGGCCATCCACGCGCTGATGGCGGCGTCGTAGGCGGCGGTGCGCTGGAAGGCGGCCAGGGCGCAGGCCCGGCGGTCCTTCAGGGTCCAGGCGCCCTGGGCCAGTTTCGCCAGGAAGGGCTCGTACTGGGAGGGGTCGGTGAGGACGGTCACGGTGGCGTGGTTCTTGGAGGCGGACCGCAGCATGCTGGGGCCGCCGATGTCGATCTGCTCGATGCAGTCCTCGGGGGAGACCCCCGGCTTGGCCACGGTGGCCTCGAAGGGGTAGAGGTTCACCACCACCAGGTCGATGGGCCCGATGCCCAGGCGCGCCGCGTCGCCCACGTGGGCGGGGTCGTCCCGGCGGAACAGGAGGCCGCCGTGGATCCTGGGGTGCAGGGTCTTCACCCGGCCCCCGAAGGCCTCGGGGGCCCCGGTGTAGTCGGCCACCTCGCGCACCGGCACCCCGGCGTCGGCGAGGGCCTTCAGGGTGCCCCCCGTGGCCAGCAGATCCCAGCCCAGGCCGACCAGGCCCCTGGCCAGCGGCAGGAGGCCCGTCTTGTCGTACACCGAAATCAGAGCCGTAGCCATGGCATTCCCCGGAAAGATCCATTCTTTCATGGAGAAGCGGAGGGGAAAACCCCGGAACGGCGATAGGATGCAGGGCAGGGGTGACGGATTTAGCAGATCCGGCCGATCAGGAATCCGAGGGAGGAGGCCCAGGTGGACGTTCAGGTGGAGGTCCAGTTCACGATCCAGCACACCATGGAGGAACTCAAGGAGCAGTTCGTCCGGCGCGGGCACATCCCCGACTGGCGTGTCATCGACGCGGAGACCCGGCCCCAGCTCTTCTTCGAGACCCGCATCGTCTCCTTCAACCTGTCCTCGGAGGAGGACCGGCGCGCCTGGTTCGTGTTCAGCCTGGAGGCCTGCGGCGAGCTCCGCAAGCGGATCCACATCCGCAATGTGGTGCCCTCCGGGGTGACGATCGACATCCCGAACTTGGTGGAATTCCTCAACTTCTGCAGAAATTGCCTGGTCGCGACCCCGGGCGCGAGCTAAAGCACCCCCTGGTCCGTTCCACCCCTTTGCCTCATGCTGGAAGGCCAGACTCGGGAATAGCCATGCCGACACTTAAAATCAACGATATCGAGGTCAAGGTGGAGCCCGGGACCCTGCTCCTGGACGCCTGCGCCCAGGCCGGGTACCCGGTGCCGAGCTACTGCTACCATTCCGCCCTGACGCCCGTGGCCACCTGCCGCATGTGCCTGGTGGAGATCAAGGGCCAGCCCAAGCTCGCCACGTCCTGCACCACCCTGGCCGGGGACGGCCAGGAGGTCTTCACCAACTCCAAGGCCGTGGTCGACGGCCGGGCCGGGGTGATGGAATTCCTGCTCATCAACCACCCCCTGGACTGCCCCATCTGCGACCAGGCCGGGGAATGCAAGCTCCAGGACTACAGCTACCAGTACGGCAGCGGCGACAGCCGCATGGTCGAGCCCAAGCGCCGCTACCGCTACGAGGACCTGGGCGCCAAGATCGTCATCGACAAGAACCGTTGCATCCACTGCACCCGGTGCGTGCGCTTCACCCGGGAGATCTCGGGCACGGGCGAGCTCATCGTGGCCAACCGGAGCTCGGAGCTGGAGGTCACCACCTATTCCGGGCGCACCATGGACGAGAACCCCCTGGCGGGCAACGTCGTGGATCTGTGCCCCGTGGGGGCGCTCACCAGCCGCGACTTCCGCTTCAACAAGCGCGTGTGGTACCTCAAGCCGGTGCCCACCATCAGCCGCCTTTCCCCCATGGCCAACCCCATCTGGGCGGACGTGGACCAGAACCGCCTGTGGCGGTTCCGCCCCCGCCCCCAAGGCACGAGGCTCTCCACCCAGTTCATGCTCGACACCGAGCGCCTGGCCTGGCACCGCTACGACCTGGACCCCGCCACCCGCCTGACCACGCCCCTCCTGGACGGCGCGCCCGCCTCGGTGGACGCCGTGGCGGCGCGCCTCCGGGAGGCCGGCACGGTGGCCGTGGTGGGCCAGGGAACCTTCGGCTGCGACACCGCCCAGCGCCTGGGCGACCTGGCCTCGAGCCCCGACCTGCGCTACGGCAGCGGGGACCGGGTGGAGCAGGTCCAGTTTCCCGCCCTGCAGCAGAGCGGCGACGGCGTCTTCAACCGCCGGGGCTTTTCCGAGCGGGGCTACCGGTTCGGGCACCTGGACGAACTCCTGGCCAGGGTGCGAAGCGGCGAGGTCAAGGCCGTGATCCTGCTCCACGACGATGAATTCTCCAGCCGCACCGAGACGGCGAAGCTGGCGGAGATCCTCGAGGCCACGCCCTTCAGCCTGCTGCTGGAGCCCATCCCCTCGGACCTGCGGGGCACCGCCCGGCTCCCGGTGGCCACCTACCTGGAGGAGAGCGACTTCGTGATCAACCACGAGGGCGAGCTGCGCCGCTACCAGAAGGCCCTGGAGCCCCCCAAGGGCGTCAAGCCGCTCCCCGTCTGGGTCCGGGAACTGGCCGGGGCCGCCGCAGGAACCCGCGCCTAGGAGGCCCTAGGTGGCCGGCATCCTGCTGATGGTCTATGACGCCGAGGACCTCCGGTGCCGCCGGCTGGTGGACTGGGTGGGGCGCCATGACCGCGACGGCCTCGTGGTGACCTTCCCCTACCAGAACGGCGAACTGGTGCGGGTGGCCCCCGAACTGGCCGGCCTGGAATTCCCGGGCGAGGTGTACACCCTGGACCTGGAGAGCCGCGTGGTGCGGGGCGGCGCCGCCATGGCCCCGGGCCTGCTCCGGCGCCTTCCGCGGTGGTCCTGGGCCCAGGTCCCGGCGCGGATCCCCTGGGTGGCCCGGCTCATCTTCCGGATCATCCGGCGCTGATCCCGCAGCCCCGGCAGAGCGGAGCAGCGTTGTTTGCAGCCACGAAGAAGGGCGCGGCTAGAACGCCACCCCCACCCCGAACGTCCACAGCCGCTGGAACTCCTGCCCCGACCCCTGGGCGCCCAGGTACCCGGCGATGTCGCCCACCGAGTTGATGTTCACGGGCTTGTCCTTGGTGATGGGCTGCTGGTAGCTGGCGGCGAAGTAGGGATTGAACACCGGCAGCGGAAGGCTGTAGCGGATGCCCACGCGCAGCCAGGGGCGGGCGATGTTCTTCGTCTGCTCCGCGCCCGCCAGGCTCAGCTTGTAGTGCTGGAAGCGCTCCATGACGCCCAGCTCCCCGGCCAGGCCCGTGAACGGGACCCAGAACTGGGCGTTGAGGCCCAGGCCCAGGCCGGACTGCTTCAGGCGGCTGTCCAGGGTGGAGACGCCCTGCTGCACCTGGCCGTCGGCCTTCCACTGGGAGAACTCGGCGCCCCACTCCAGCTTGAGTACGGGGCCCACGCGGATGATCCGGTGGCTGGCGGTGAAGGTGAAGCCGTTGCCGGTGTCCAGGCTCTTCTGGCGGATCAGGGTGCCGGTGCCCTGGATGAGGGTCTGCGGGAGGTTCTGCCCCTCGGGGAAAGGGACGTCCAGACGCAGGTCCCAGGCCTGGGCGGAAAGCGGCAGGGCCAGGAAGGCGAGGGCCAGGGTCGGGGCCACGGTTGGGATTCGGCGCATGGGGTGCCTCCGGAAACGCTCCCTCCAGGATGCAGCAAAGCCGGGGGCGGCTGGAAGTTTCCGGAGTGTCATGTTTTTGACTTGACCCATTTCCCACACCATCTAGGCTATTTACAACTCTGAAAGTCCCATGACCCCCCTTCCCCGCCTCCATTGGTCCACCCTCGGCGAGCCCACCCTTGGGCTCGAGCACCGCTGGGCCGGCGCGTGGGAGATCACCGTGGACCGTGCGTCCACACCGGCGCTCCCGCCCCGGGAGACCGACCTGTGGGTCATCACGGCCAGCGCGCCGGAGCCGCCGCCGGCCCTCACCCGGGCGGGCGCCGAAGCGGGGGCGCTGCCCATCCTCCTGGTCCTCCCGCCCGCCACCCGGGGCGTGGACGCCTCGACCCTTTTCAACTGGAGCACCCTGGGCTCCGTGCGGTGGGGCTCCATGCAGGACCCGCCGCCCCAGCCGGGGCTTCGCCCGGCCACCCTCCCCCCACCCAACCTCACGGTCACCCAGGCCCTCGCCCTGGGGCTGGTGGGCGTGGGCCAGGCCATGCAGGAGGTGCTGGCCAAGGCCAAGGCAGCCGCGGCCACCCGCGCCACCGTGCTCCTGCAGGGGGAGAGCGGCACCGGCAAGGAGATCATCGCCCGGGCCATCCACACCATGAGCGGCCAGGCCGACCTGCCCTTCGTGCCCGTGCACTGCGGCGCCATCCCGGACAACCTGATCGAATCAGAGCTCTTCGGCTACACCAAGGGGGCCTTCACCGACGCCCGCAAGGACGCCCCGGGCAAGTTCCGTGAAGCCTCGGGCGGCACCATCTTCCTGGACGAGGTGAGCACCATGCCCCTGGGCGCCCAGGTGCGCCTGCTGCGCGTCCTGCAGGAACGGGAGGTGCAGCCCCTGGGCGGCGGCGGCCCCGTGAAGGTGGACGTGCGCGTGGTGGCCGCCACCAACGTGGACCTGTGGCAGCGGGTGCAGGAGGGCTCCTTCCGGGAGGATCTCTTCTACCGCCTGGAGGTGGTGCCCATCACCCTGCCCCCCCTGCGCGACCGCCGGGAGGAGATCCCGTTCCTCGCCCAGCACTTCCTCAACCGCAAGGCCCGGGAGCACGGCCTCTATCCCAAGGCCATCCACCCGTCGGTGGATTCCCTGCTCATGGCCATGCCCTGGAGCGGCAACGTGCGCCAGCTGGAAAACGCCGTGGAGCGCGCCATCGTGCTCTCCGCGGGGCGCCCCGTGCTCACGCGGGAGGACTTCACGTTCCTGGCGGACCGCATCCCCGAGGGGCGGGAGATCGTCTCGTCCCTTCCCCCCATGGAGTCCTACGCCCCGTCGGGCCTGGCCACCGCCGCCCAGTCCATGGACCTGCCCGCCGAAGGGGTCGACCTCAACCAGGTGGTCTCGGACGTGGAAAAGAAGCTCATGCTCCAGAGCCTCGCGGTGACCCGGGGCAACAAGAAGCGCGCGGCCGAACTCCTGGGCCTCAAGCGGACCACCTTCCTGGAAAAGATGAAGCGGCTGGACCTGGAGGACGCCGCGCCGGACGGTGCCGAGGCCTGATAACCTAGTCGGATGGACCATGCATCCCCCCACACCCGTTGGCTGCTCGAGGTACCGGGGGCCGCGGAGGACCGCCTGGGCGACTGGCTCACCGAAGGGGGCGCCACCGCCACCTACCGCGAGGCGGACCCGCCCCACACCTTCTACGCCTACTTCCCCCCGGGCCTGACGCCCCCCGACGCCGGCGGCCTCGCCGCCTTCGGCGCGCGCCTCCTGCGCGAGGAGCGCTTCGAGGACGAGGACTGGCTCGCCAAGAGCCGGGAAGGCTTCGGCCCCATCGAGGTGGGCCAGGGCTTCTACATCCGCCCGCTGTGGGACGACAGCCCGGCCCCGGCCGGGCGCACCCCCATCGTCGTGAACCCGGGCCTGGCCTTCGGCACCGGCGGTCACGAGACCACGAGGCTGTGCATGGCCCACCTGGAGGACCTGGCCGCCCAGGGCCGCCTGCAGGACCCGGTGCTCGACATCGGCGCCGGCACGGGCATCCTGGCCCTGACCGCGTGGCTCTGCGGCGCCCGGCGCATCGCGGCCCTGGACAACGACCCCGACTGCGGCCCCGCCATGGACGAATTCATGGAGCTGAACCGGGGCGTCCTGGGCGGGGCCCGTCCCTTCACCCACTACGTGGGCCTCCTGGACGACCCCAGGGCCGACGGCCCCTGGCGCACCATCCTGGCCAACATCCTCCTGGAGACGATCCAGGACCTGCTGCCCCGCATGGCCTCCATCGCCGCCCCCGGCACCCTCCTGGTGGCCTCGGGCATCCTCGCCGAGCGCCAGGACGAGGCCCTCATCAGCCTGGCGGCCTACGGCTTCCGGCCCCTGAAGGTGACCACCGAAGGCGCCTGGGTGGCCATCCTGGCGGAGAAGCTCCCATGAACCGCCAGGACCGGCCCATCGGCGTCTTCGATTCCGGCATCGGGGGGCTGACGGTGGTGCGCGCGCTGCGAAAGCTCCTGCCCGGGGAGTCCATCGTGTACCTGGGCGACACCGCCCGGGTGCCCTACGGGAACAAGTCCCACGCCACCATCGAGCGGTACGCCCTGCAGGCCGGCACCATCCTGGGCCGCCACAATCCCAAGCTCATGGTCATCGCCTGCAACACCGCCTCGGCCCACGGCCTGGCGGCGCTGCAGGCGGCCGCGCCCTGCCCCGTCATCGGCGTGATCGAGCCCGGGGCCGAGGCCGCGAGCCAGGTCAAGGGCGCCGTGGGCGTCATCGGCACCCTGGCCACGGTGCAGTCCGGCGCCTACGAGGACGCCATCCGCCGGCGGAATCCCCAGGCGGTGATCCACAGCCTCCCCTGCCCCCTCCTGGTGGGCTTCGCGGAGGAAGGCTGGCTGGACGATCCCATCACCGACGCCATCTGCCGCCGGTACCTGAACCAGATCCCCTTCGAGGTGCGCACCATCGTGCTGGGCTGCACCCACTACCCCACCCTGATGCCCTCCCTGAACCGCACCCGCCCTGGAACCACCTGGCTGGACAGCGGCGAGCTCGCGGCCCAGGCGGTGGAGGACCTGCTGCGGGGCTCCCTGGGGTTCCGCACCGCCAGCGCCCGCGGCGACCTGAGGATCCTGCTCACCGACGCCGGAACCCGCCTCCAGGAGGTGGGGGAGCGCTTCCTGGGCGAGCCCCTGGACTCCGTGGAGCTCGTGGAGCTCTGATGCTCCTCCAGGACTCGCTTTCCCGGGCGATGGTCGAGTACCTCACGGGCACCGTGTCCAGCTACCAGCGGCGGGTCCCCAACGATCCCGTCCAGCTGCGCGCCGTCCTGCGGCCCGGGGACGTGATCCTGGTGGAGGGCGACACCCGCATCTCACAGTTCATCAAGTACCTCACCCAGAGCTCCTGGAGCCACGCCACGATGTACGTGGGGGACGCGCTGCTGCGCTGGGGCGGGCCCGAGGCGGACCGGGCCCTGGACCGGTACGGCCCCGAGGCCGCCCACCTCCTCATCGAGAGCGACCTGAAGGAAGGGGTGCGGGTGGTGCCCCTTTCCATCTACATGGGCAACAACCTCCGCATCTGCCGGCCCCAGGGGCTGAGGTCCGGCGGCCTGGACCGGGTGATGATGGAGCTGCTCACGCACCTGGGCGTGCGCTACGACCAGCGCAACATCTTCGACCTGGCCCGGTATCTCTTCCCCTTCCACCTCGTGCCCCGGCGCTTCCGGCCGCGCAGCCTCTACCTGGGCAGCTCCAGCAGCCGCGAGGTGATCTGCTCGGCCCTCATCGCCAAGGCCTTCTACCGCGCCGGCATCACCATCCAGCCGCCCCTGGGCGAGGGCGCCGGCCCCCAGGCGCGCCACCCCAGCTACATCATGCCCCGGGACTTCGACCTGTCGGCCAACTTCCAGATCCTCAAGTTCCAGCCCCAGCGGTCCGCGATGGAGACGCCGGCACCCTGGGATCTCACCTGAAGACGTTCTGGTTCGGGTTGCGCTCCTCCATCTCCAGCCACAGGCGCTGCAGGCTCTGGAGCCGTTCCGGGTAGTCCAGGCCGAGCGCCTCGTCCTCGGGGTCCAGGGCCATGGGGTCCTCGATCCACTCGGGGGGGAACTCGGGGAAGATGGCCGGGAGCAGGGTCCGGGGAAAGCCGCGCACGCTGAGGTTGCGGATCCCCGGGGTGTCGACCAGGGTCCCTCCGCAGACGCACGGCAGCCACCGCGCGCCGGTGGTGGTCTGGCGGCCGGTGCCGTAGCGGCTCATGTCCCCCGTGCGCTGGTTGAGCCCGGGGGCCAGGGCGTTGACGAGGGTGCTCTTGCCCACGCCGCTGTGGCCCACCAGGGCCACCGTGCGGCCCTTGAGCAGCTCCGCCAGTTCCGCCAGGCCCGCGCCCGTGACGGCGCTGGTCTCGACGATGGGCAGGTTCTGGGCCCGCAGGGGGTCCAGCTCCGGGAGGGTGTCCTTGCTGGAGGCCCGGTCCCGCTTGGTGACGATGATGCGGAAGCCCATTCCCGAAGCCAGGGCGATGGTCTGGGCGCGCTCCAGGAGGCCCGGGCGCAGCGGAGGGTCCACCACCGCGGCGCACACCCAGAGCTCCTCGGCGTTGGCGCAGATGAGCTGCCAGGGTTCCCGGTCGTCGATGCCCCCGCGCTTGAGGAGCGTGCGCCGGGGCAGCACGGCCACCACCTGGACCCGGGGCAGGTCCGGATCCTGGGACTCCACGGGCACCGGGGAGAACCGCACCCGGTCGCCGACCACCAGCTTCACGCCCTTGAGCTTGCCGGCCAGCGTGGCGCGGATGGGGGTGCGGTCGTCCAGCTCCAGGTCCACGATCTGGCTGTGGCGCCACACGAGGGTGGCCGACTCCAGGTGCGCCCAGGGGGACGCGTCGGGCAGCAGGAGCATGGCGTCCGAGTCGTGGGCCTCGGCCTCGGTGGTCAGGCGCTCCGCGGACTGCTGGCGGCGCTTGCTCTGGGCCTTGCCCTCCCGCGCGTAGGCGTCGGGGCTGTCCAGGTCGTGGGCGTCCCGGCTCTGGCCCAGGCGGTACTTGCGTCCCATCAGGCCCGCCCCGCGAACTCCCGGGTCTCCACGGCCACCTTGACCTTCTCGCCCTCCTTGATGAACAGGGGCACCTTGATCTCGATGCCCGTCTCCAGCTTGGCGGGCTTGAGGACGTTGCCGCTGGCCGTGTCCCCCCGGGCGCCGGGCTCGGTGTAGGTGACCGAAAGCTCAACGTGGGTGGGCATCTGGAGGCCGATGGGATTGCCGTTGTACTTCTGGATCTGGATGATGGCGCCCTCCACCAGGAAGTCCAGGGCGTCGCCCCGCATCTCGTCGTCCAGGGTGAGCGTCTCGAAGGTCTCCTGGTCCATGAAGTGGGAGCCGTCCCCGTCGGAGTAGAGGTAGGAGGCCTGCACCATCTGGAGGTCGGGCTCCTTGAACTTGTCGCCGGCCTTGAAGGTCTTGTCGAACACCGCGCGGGTGAGGAGGTTGCGCATCTTCAGGCGCACCAGCGTCTGGCCGCCGCGCGCGGTCGGGGTGGAGATCTCCACGTCCAGGCAGTGGTAGGGGGTGTCTTCGAACTCGAAGAACATCTTTCGTTTTACGGCGATCGCTTCGATCAGGCTTGCCATGTCGTCCTCGGGGGAAGGGGAATTTCGCGATGGCGTCCCCGTGGACAGACCCGTCCCGGAAACCGCTCAAGGGGAAATAGTGCCATGATCCAGGCAAAATCCCCAATTCCGGTATGATGGGGGCCAGGAACAAGGTAATGGCGGATCTTCCAAAGAGCATAGGCCGGTATCTGGTCAAAAAGGCCATTGGCCAGGGCGCCATGGGCGTGGTCTACCTCGCGGAGGACCCCCTCCTGAAGCGGCGCCTGGCCCTGAAGGTGGTCCGCGCCGCCGGCGAGGAGCGCGAGCAGGCCCTGGAACGCTTCAAGCGCGAGGCCGAGATCTCGGCCCAGCTGAACCACCCCAACATCGTCACGGTGTACGACGTGGGCGACGAGCCCGCCATCGGCCCCTTCATCGCCATGGAGTACGTCGAGGGCAACAGCCTGGGCAAGTTCATCCGGGACAACTCCCTGGAACTGGAAACCAAGTTCGGCATCCTCATCCAGGCCATGCGGGCCCTGCGCGCGGCCCACCGCCACGCCATCGTCCACCGGGACGTCAAGCCCGACAACATCCTCGTGGCCGAGGACGGCCGGGTCAAGCTCATGGACTTCGGCATCGCCAAGACCATGGCCCCCCGCCTCACCAACGCCGGGGAGTTCCTGGGCTCGCCGGCCTACAGCGCCCCCGAGCTGCTGCGGGGCGGCGACCCCACGCCCAGCTCGGACCGGTATGCCTTCGCCGTGACCACCTTCGAGCTGCTCACGGGCCAGCTGCCCCACCCCGGCACCAACGTGGCCGCGGTCATCACCCACATCCTCACGGAACCCCCGGTCTTCCCCGCGGGCATGTCGGGCGACATGACCAAGGTCTTCCGCCAGGCCCTGTCCCAGGACCCCGATGAGCGCCCCGGAAGCCTCATGGACTTCCTGCTGCCCCTGGTGGACGCCTACCCCCTGGACCCCAATTCGCGCACCCGGGTCAACGAGCTGTTCCGCCACGACGACCACGCCGGGGACATCGTGCCCCTGCGCCGCCTGCGCCCCTCGGCCAACATCCCCCCCGAACCCCCTTCCAGCGCCACCTCCACGGGCCGGACCACCGCGGGCCTGGGGGGCGTGCGCGCCACCCCCGTGCGCCCCATCCCGTCCTACACCCTGCCCAGTCCCGTGAAGATCGAGCTGGAGACCGAATCCCCCACCAGCACCCGCCCCCCCGGCCATGGCCAGGGCCGGGACTCGCGCCAGGGCCCCGCGGAGGTGACGCCCCTGACCATGGTCAAGTGGTTCATCGCCATCCTGGTGGCCGGACAGGTGATCTGGTGGATCTACCGCCTGGTGAACGCGTCCGGGACGCCTACCTAGGCGACTGGCACAGTTCCATCAGCACGCCGCCCGTCTCCGCGGGGTGGATGAACGCGATCCGGCAGCCGTGGGCCCCGGCCCGGGGCTCCTTGTCGATCATGCGCACGCCCTTGGCCAGCAGCTCCTGGACCGCTGCGTCCACGTCGTCCACTTCGAAGGCCACGTGGTGGATGCCCGGGCCCCGCTTCTCCAGGAACTTGCCCACGGGTCCCTCGGGATCGGTGGCCTCCAGGTACTCCAGCGTGCTGGGACCCACGGGGAAGAAGGCCGTGCGCACCCGCTGCTCGGCGACCTCCTCCACGTGGTCGGCCTCCATGCCGAAGAGCCTTCCCATGCGACCCATGGCCTCGTCCAGGGTCGGGGACGCGATGCCCAGGTGGTTGATGCGAAGAATTTGCATAGTTCCTCCACTCCCAGTTTACGGGAACCCGGAAGAGCGCCGCCGCATACAAGATGCATGCTCCCCCTGCTTCTCGCCCTGGCCCTGGCGCCGTCCCCCGGCCCCACCCTCCCCGCCGTGCAGGGACTGCGCAAGCCCCTGCCCGCGGCCGCGGACGTGAAGGCGTTCGTGACGTGGTCCCTGCAGGAGGCAGGCCAGGCCGTGGTGGTGGTGGAGGGGGACTACGCCCCTCCCCTGCCCCGGGTGGCCACGGGCCTGCAGGTGCTGGACGGGAAGCTGCGCCTGTTCAGCGTGCGGTTGCCCAACCCCGCCGACATCCCGGCCGCCCCATGGATGGACCTGGGCACCGTCCGCTCCGGAGGAAATGTCGCCCAGAGGATATATCCGATGGGGTGGGGATATTAAAAAGGAGTGATAATGGGCCATGGGCTCTTCAGCCCGCAAGGAGACAAAATGGCTCAGGTCACCCTCAAGGGGAACCCCATCCACACCGCCGGCGAACTGCCCCGCACCGGCAATCCCGCCCCGGCGTTCACCCTGACCCGCAAGGACCTTTCCGAGGTTTCCCTGGCCGACTTCAAGGGCCAGCGGGTCGTCCTGAACATCTTCCCCAGCATCGACACGCCCACCTGCGCCACCTCCGTGCGCACCTTCAACGCCCAGGCCTCCCGTGCCGCCAACACCGTGGTCCTGTGCGTGTCCGAGGACCTGCCCTTCGCCGCGGGCCGCTTCTGCGCCGCCGAGGGCCTGGACAACGTCGTCCCCGCCTCGGCCTTCCGCGCCCCCGACTTCGGCAAGGCCTACGGCGTCACCCTCGTGGACGGCCCCCTGCGAGGCCTGCTGGCCCGCGCCGTGGTGGTCCTGGACGAAACCGGCAAGGTGGTCCACACCGAACTGGTCCCCGAGATCGCCCAGGAACCCAACTACGAGGCGGCGCTCAAGGTCCTGGCGTAGGGTGGACCCGCGGTAGGGGTCGTTGATCCAGGCTGCTTCACCAAACTACACCCTGGCTCTGGCGGCCTTCTGTCCTGCCTTGAAGGTGGAAACCAGGTCGTGGGTTACCTCCCGAAGAAGTTCCGAAAGGCTTCGCCCCTGAGCCTCGGCCAGAGCCTCCAAGGCTTCCTTCTCATGCTTGTCGGTCCGGAAGGTCACCAGCTCGGTTTCCACCTTCGGCGCAGCCTTGCTAGGACGTCCCATTCGAACGATGGGGCGTCCAGCTGGGCCACCCTTCAATTCCTTCGCCCAGGCTTCGGCTTCAGCCGCACGCTCCGCGAACGGCTTCTTGGAATGCCCCTTCGGAAGCTCACCCGCCTCCTGGATGACTTCCCCCCAGGTGATTCCCTTCCGGGTCGGCTTGCTCATGGGTGCCCTCCTTTTTTCAAATCCCCGGCACCATAGCGATACCCCGTCACCGGTTCGAATGCCCATTCCTTGCGGTCCAACAGCTCAACGATCAGGCGATAGCACTTCCCGTGGACCGTGCCTTGGAGCATCACGCGCCCCAGGCGGCTGCTCACCATCGAAAGATCCTCGGCGTCCAGGATCTCCTGCCTGACGTGGTGCTTGAGGAGGATGTATTCCTCCGCATCCGGGGTCCATCTCAGCTTGGGTTTCTTGGGGATCATTGATACCCCGTCGGCATTTAGTGTAATACACTTTGGCATTGACGCAAGGACTGAACCTTTCCCCGAAGCCACCATTCCCATTCCAAGCTCTGAAAGCACTTAGCTTGTATTCCAATTTAGAAGTGGTAACAAAACCTGCAAACTGGATTGGGCATTCCCGACTTTGAAAGCCTGAAGTATTTCCTCAGCGATCCTCCGCGAGTCCTCAGCGTCCGCGTTTCAAGTGGTTCTCCATGCGGGTCGGCGCATTGCGTCCGTGGACGGTCGCGCCGGCACACACCAGCAGCCAATTGGACGCGGCGCTCAGATCTCGCAGAGGTACGCGGAGAACTGCCTTTTGGATTTCTTCTCACCCCTACCGCCCGTCACCACCCCAAGGCAGAGAAGCAGATGAGGCTGGCTGTGAATTTGAGCAAGGCCAGATGGATATCTGCCCGTCTTTCATAGCGAACCGTGAGGCGCTTGAAATGCTTGAACCAGGCGGAAGGCCACCCAGGGAATCAGACCCCAGACCGAAGCAAATAGACCCAGTTCGCGAGGACGGCCGCGGCAAGGGCGAGCAGGGCCAGGGTGCGCCCCCGCGGGGTCCACTGGAATCGGGGGGCCAGGCCCGTGGCGGCGCGGAAGGCGAAGCCGGCGGCGGCCAGGGCCCCCGCGGCCACCAGGAGCGGGTTCCAGAGGAAGGCCCGCCAGGGATGGCCGGACGCCAGGGCCAACGCCGCCCGCGTGGCTCCGCAGGTGGGGCAGGGATGGCCCGTGAGGCCCTTGAAGAGGCAGGGGGCCACCTCCACACCCCAGCGGCGCTCCAGGACCGCCACGGCCCCCTGCAGGGCGACGAAGGCCAGGGCCACGGCCACGGCCCACATGGGGAGCCGGGGAAGACGGGGGGCGGGGACGAGCTTCACCTGGGGCGGCCCGGAAGGGCCGTGGCGCCGCGATCCTGTGTGGCTGCATCGGTCATGGGGGCTCCGCAGGGGGGATCTCCCATGGTGGCCGCGGGGGCCGGCGGGTTCAACGGCTTCAGCCGGCGATGCGCCTGAGGCGGCGGAGTTCGGGCACCCGCCAGGCGATGGCGCCCACGACGCCCAAGGTCATCAGGCCCCCGAAGACCACCGAGGGCACCACGCCCAGCACGCGCGCTGCCAGGCCCGATTCGAAGCTGCCCAGTTCGTTGCTGGAGCCGATGAAGAAGCCGTTCACCGCCTGCACCCGTCCCATCATCTCGGGCGGGGTGCGGGTCTGCACCAGCGTGCCGCGGAGCACCATGCTCACGCTGTCCATGGCGCCGCTGGCCACCAGGAGCACCAGGGAGACCGCGAACACGCGGGACAGCGCGAAGCCGACCCAGCACAAGCCGAAGGCGGCCACGCAGATGAGCAGGATCCGGCCGGCGTGGTTCCGGGGCGGATGGTGGGCCTGCCAGAAGCCCATGGCCACGGAACCCACAGCGGGCGCGGCCCGGAGGATCCCCAGGCCCTGGGGGCCCACCCGCAGGATTTCCGACGCGAAGACCGGCAGCATGGCCACCGCCCCGCCGAAGAGCACCGCGAACAGGTCCAGGCTGAGGGCGCCCAGCACCAGGCGGTTGGTGAACACGAACCTCACCCCCTCACCCAGACTCTGGAGGATGGGGGCCATGGACGGCACCCGGGGCCGGGGCGCCACCCGGGAAAGGGTGCCCACGGCGAAGAGCATGAGCAGGACTTCCACGCCGTACGTGAGCGTGGCGCTGCCGAAGCCGAAGAGGAGCCCCCCCAGGGCCGGGCCGGTGACCTGGGCCAGCTGGAACGAGGAGCTGCGCCAGGTGGCGGCGTTCTGGTAGGCCTCCCAGGGCACCAGCTCGGTGGCCAGCGCCTGGGAGGCGGGCCGGAAGAAGGCCCGGCCCAGGCCCGCCAGGGCCTGGATGGCATAGAAGGGCCACACCAGGCGCGGGACGCGCCCGAAATTCATGCCCAGCAGCAGGAGCCCGCCCAGGAGCATGACGGCCATGGACAGGAGCGTGAGGGCGCGCCGGTCCCGGCGGTCCGCGGCCCATCCGCCCACGAGGCACAGGCCCAGGAAGGGGACGGCCTCGGCCAGCCCGATGAGCCCCAGGGACAGGGGGTCCCGGGTGATGTGGTAGACCTGCCACGCCATGGCCAGGGTCTGGATCTGCGTGGCCACGGTGAAAGCCACGAGCCCCCCCAGGAACCATCGGTACTCGGGGAATCGCAGGGCCTGGTATGGGTCGTGGTCCGGATCGCTACTCATACCGCAGGGCGTCGATGACATCCAGGTTCGCGGCCTTGAGCGCGGGCAGGAACCCCGCGACGATGCCCACCACCCCGGAGAAGCCCAGGCCCAGGGCCACGGCCCAGGGCTCGGCCACGGCCGGAAGGACGGCGGTGAACTTGAGGATCCAGATGATCAGGTAGGCGATGCCCACCCCCAGAAGGCCGCCCAGGATGGACAGCACCACGGCCTCGGTGAGGAACTGCAGGAGCACGCTCCGGCGGGTCGCGCCCAGCGCCCGGCGCAGGCCGATCTCCCGGGTCCTTTCGGTGACGCTCACCAGCATGATGTTGGAGATGCCGATGCCGCCCACGATGAGCGAGATGCTCGCCGCCATGGCCAGGAACGTGGTGAGGACACTGGCCTGCTCGTCCTGCATCTTCACCCAGTCGTCCTGCTTGCGGATCATGAAGGGGTTCTCGTCCTTGGGGGTCAGGCGCAGGCGCTGGCGCAGGAGCGCGGTGATCTCCATCTCGGCCAGGTCGGCCTTGCCCTCCTGGGCGCTCACGAGGATGTTCTGGATGCGGTCCGTGCCCACGATCTTGCGCATGACGGTGGTGTAGGGGGCGACCACCAGGTCGTCCTGGTCGCCCATCATGCCGGCGCCCTTGGATTCGAGGATCCCCACCACCTCGAAGGGGAGGGAGGCGATGCGGATGATCTTGCCCAGGGGTTCCTCGCCGTTGGGAAAGAGCGTGTCGCGCACAGTGGAGCCCAGGACGCAGACCTTGGCCTGGGCCTTGGTCTCCTGCTCCGTGAAGAACCGCCCTTCCTTCACCTCCCAGCCCCGGATCTGGACGAACTGGACGCCCGAACCCTGCACGGTGGAGACGGTGTTGTTGTTCTGGTAGATGATGGCGCGGTTGGCCCGCACCTGCGGGGTGGCCGCCACCACCGTCGAGCCCGAGAGGTCGCGCTCGATGAGGCCGGCGTCCTCCTCCAGGAGGATGGGGACCGAGCCCATGCCCATGGGGCCCCGGGCGCTGTTGGAGCTCCCGCCGCCGTTGAAGATGGTCAGCATGTTCGAGCCCATGTTCTGGATGATGGCGATGGAGGCCTGCTTGGAACCCTGGCCGATGCCGATCATGGCGATGACGGCGCCCACGCCGATGATGATGCCGAGCATGGTGAGGAAGGCCCGGGTCTTGTTCCGGGTGATGGCGAACAGCGCCAGCTTGATGAAATCGTAGACGTTCATGGACGGGTCTCCGGAGTGCAGGGGCCGCGCCGCGTCAGTGGCGCCTGCCACCGGCAGCGCCGATGGGTGCTGGGGCCTGCGCCGCCTTCTTCAGGTCCTCGACGCCGGTGAGCACCACCATCCCTTCGGTGACGCCCTCGCCGCTGACCTCGGTGAACATGCCGTCGCTGGCCCCGGTCTTCACGGGCAGGGCCTTGGGCTTGCCGTCCACCAGGATCCACACCCGGTCCTCCCGGCGGGCCACCATGCCCTTGCCGGCGCCGCCCTGGCGTCCGCCTCCGGCGCCGGGACGCTGCTGGCCACCGTTTTGCGGACCGGCCGCCGGAGAGGCCCCCGGGGCCTTGGGGGCCGCGTCCTTGAGGAAGGCCGCGGGGTTGAACCGCAGGGCCGCGCTGGGCACCCGCAGGACCTGGTCCCGCTCCTTGGTGACGATGGTGCAGTTGGCCGTCATGCCCGGGAACAGGGCCAGATCGCCCCGGTAGACCGGGCTGCCCGGCAGGATGTAGCGGGCGGTGCTGGTTTCCAGATCGGCCGTCTGGGGCTTGCCCAGGAGGACCGGCTTGCCGGCGGGATGGGCCTCGCCGCCCCCCTGGCGCATGCCGCCGGGCCGGCCTTCGGTTCCGTGCCAGCCGGCGGGTGAGGGAGCGCCTCCTCGCTGGCCGCCTGCCCTTTCGCCGCCTTCACGCTTGCCCCCGTCGGGCGCCGCGGTGCGCGGCTCGTTGTTCACTTCCATGACCACCTGGTAGGTGACCACGTTCTGGTTCACCACGGGGTTGAGCTGCACCTGGCTCACCACCCCCCGGAACTGCTTGTCGGGGTAGCTGTCCACGGTGAAGAAGGCCCGCTGGCCCACCTGCACCTGACCGATGTCGGCCTCGTCGATGGCGGCCTGGACCTTCATCTTGGAGAGGTCCTGGGCGATGGTGAACATGTTGGGGGTGCTGAAGCTGGCGGCAACCGTCTGGCCCACGTCCACCAGGCGGTTCACCACGACGCCGTCCACCGGCGCGCGCAGGGTGCAGTAGTCCAGGTTGGTCTTGGCCCGGGCCACGCCGGCCCTGGCGGAATCCAGGTTTCCCTGGGCCGTCTTGAGGACCAGTTCCTTGGCGTCCAAGTCCGCGTCCGACAGGAGCTTCTGCTCATGGAGCTGCTTGTTGCGCTTGAACTCGATCTGGGCGTTGAAGAGGGCAGCCTTGCACCGCTCCAGGGTCGCCTGGGCGTCCTGGATCTGGGTCAGCCAGGGCGTCTCGTCGATCTTTCCGATGACCTGCCCCTTCTTCACCAGGCTGTTGAAGTCCGCGTAGATGCCCGTGACCACGCCCGAGACCTGGGTGCCCACCGGCACCTGGATGAGGGCGTTCAAGGTCCCGGTGGCGCTGATGCGGGCGGTGATGCTGCCCTTGTCCACCTTGGCCGTGCGCCACTTGATCTCATCCTTTGGGCCCTGGACGAAGTAGGCAGTGCCCGCGCCCACCAGGACCACGGCCACGGCGGTGATGATCCAGACTTTTCGACTCATGGTTACCTCGACGCCAAAGGTTCAGATACCTCTACCTTGCCATGTGAGGCAGGGATCGGCAAAAAGGTTGAGGCCGAAGGCGTAATTGTGATGGAGTCTCAGGGGCTCAGCGCAGGAAGGGGAACGTGTCCGCCACCACCCGCCACGCGAAGGTGGTGTAGAGGGTTCCGGGGAAGAGGCCGATGACCACCACCAGGATGCCGCACACCAGGAGCGCGGCCCCGGCCAGGGGGGCATGGAGGGCGGGCCGCTCCGAGGCCTCCCGCTCGGCCTTGGCGGAGGGCTTTTCCAGGAACAGCGCCACGGGGAGCCGGAAGTAGTAGTACACCGACACCAGGCTGGCCAGGACGCCGATCACCGCCATGGACACGTGACCCTGGAGAATCAATTCCTTGAAAATCATGTACTTGCCATAGAACCCGGCCATGGGGGGGATCCCCGCCAGGCCGAAGAGGCAAAGCGCCGCCGCGATGGCCAGGTCGGGGCGCTTCCAGCCCATCCCCTTCACGTCGTCGAAGGTGGTCGTGTCGCCCACCAGGCCCAGGCAGGTGAGGATGCCGAAGGCGCCCATGTTCATGACAAGGTAGGAAACCAGGTAGAAGACGATGCCGGCGTAGGCCGCGGGGGTGCCCGCCACCAGGCCCAGGAGGATGTAGCCGGCGTGGCTGATGCTGGAATAGGCGAGCATCCGCTTGATGTTGTTCTGGGCCAGGGCGGCCAGGTTGCCCACCACCAGGGTGAGGACCGCCACCGCGGCCAGGGCGGCCTGGATGCGCAGGGCGCCCGGAGCGGGAACGCCCGCGCCCAGCACCCGCAGGAGCGCCAGGATGGCCACGCCCTTGGTGGCGACGGACATGAAGCCGGAGATGGGATGGGGGGCGGCCTCGTAGACGTCCGGCGTCCACTGGTGGAAGGGCACCGAACTGACCTTGAAGAGGAAGCCCATCATGAGCAGGGCGGCCCCGGCCAGGGCGATGGGATCGGGGGTGCGGGAAGCCAGCGCCTGGCCCACGGCGGCCAAGTCCAGGGAGCCGGTGACGCCGTACAGGAGCACGGAGCCCATGAGGAAGCTGGAGGCCGCCACGGCGCCGGTGATGAAGTACTTCATGCCCCCCTCGAAGGCCTTGGCGCGGGTGCGGACCGTGGCAGTGAGGGCGTACAGGGGCAGCGACAGCAGTTCCAGGCCCAGGAACAGAAGGATCAGGTTCGAGGCGGCCACGAAGAGGATCATGCCCACCGCGGAAAAGAGCAGCAGGCTCAGGGTCTCCCCCTTCACCCAGCCCTCCTGGTGGAGGTGGTCCCACAGTTGGAGCACGGCCAGGGCCGCGGCCACCAGCACGAAGATCCCGGCGAACTGGGCCAGGCGATCCATGCGGATGGCGCCGAAGGACGGCTGCGCCCCCGTGGACCACAGGCGGGTGATGTAGAAGAAGCCCCCGGCCAGGCAGAACAGGGCCATGAAGAACATGGCGCCCCGGATCCACTTGACCGTGGCCTGGTCCTTGTCCAGCGCCGCCAGGGGCAGGAGGCAGGCCCCCAGGGCCGGGATGAGAAGCGGCAGGATGGCCGAGAGTTCGCTCGCGGTGATCGTCATCACTTCACCTCGCCGGCGACGGCCGGGTAGAGGGCCCGGGAAACCTGCGCTTCGGAATGGCCCAGGAAGGTCTGGGGGTGGATGCCCATCCAGAAGATCAGCACGACCAGGGGCAGCAGGACCGCCACCTCGCGCGCGTTCAGGTCGGCGTGGAGGTGGGCCGTGCCGCTTTCGGGGTCCGCGTTGGCCGGGCCCCAGAAGACGCGCTTGAACATCCAGAGCATGTAGGCCGCGCTCAGCAGCACGCCCAGGGTCGCCGCCACGGCCGCGGTCCTGCCCCAGTGGAAGCCCGACAGGTAGGTTCCGTTGAGGATGAGGAATTCCCCGGCGAACCCGTTGGTGAGGGGCAGGCCGATGCTGCTCAGGGTCACGATCATGAAGAACGCGGTGAATACGGGCATTTTCAGGGCCACCCCGCCGAAGTCGGCGATGCGCCGGGTGTGGGCCCGGTCATAGAGCATGCCCACCAGGAGGAAGAGGGCGCCGGTGGAGATGCCGTGGTTGAGCATCTGGAGCATGGCCCCCTGGGTGCCGATGACGGTCATGGAGGCGATGCCCAGCATCACGAAGCCCATGTGGCTCACCGAGGAGTAGGCCACCAGCTTCTTGATGTCGGACTGCATCATGGCCACCAGGGCGCCGTAGATGATGGCGGCCACCGACAGCGCCGCCAGGACCGGGGAGAAGTGGCGCGCCGCGTCGGGGAAGATGGGGAAGGCGAAGCGCAGGAATCCGTAGGATCCAAGCTTGAGCAGCACGCCGGCCAGGATCACCGAGCCCCCCGTGGGCGCCTCCGTGTGGGCGTCGGGAAGCCAGGTGTGGAGCGGGAAGAGCGGAACCTTGACGGCGAAGGCCAGGGCGAAGGCGATGAAGAGGGTGCCCTGGACCTTGGGGGGCAGGCTCTGGGCGGCCTGGGCCATGACGCCCGGGGCGAAGCTGCCGGCCTTGCCGGCCATGTAGAGCAGGGCCACCAGCCACAGCAGAGAGCCCGCGAGCGTGAAGACCAGGAACTTGGTGGCCGCGTAGCGGCGCTCCGCGCCGCCCCAGACGCCGATGAGGAAGTACATCGGCAGCAGCATGGCCTCCCAGAACAGGTAGAACAGCAGCAGGTCCTGGGCCACCAGGGCTCCCAGCATGCCCGATTCCAGCATCAGGAAGAGCGCGAAGGCCGAACCGGAACGTTCCGGAAGGCTGTTCCAGGTGCCCAGCATGGTCACCGGCACCAGGAAGGCGGTGAGGATCACCAGCCAGAGGTTCAGCCCATCCACGGACAGGTGGTATTCCACCGGGATGCCCACGGCCGAGAACCAGTGGAAGCGCTCGAAGGCCAGCTGCCCAAAGGCGTCGGGCTGACCCCGCAGGAGCTGCGCGGCGGCGACGGCCAGGACGCCGACGGCGCCCAGCGTCGCCAGGAGCTTGACCAGCGGCGCCTGGCGCTCCGGGAATAGCATCAGGAGGGCGCCCCACGCGAAGGGGGCGAATACCAGGAATGTCAGCAGGTGGGTGTTCATCCAGGGCGTGATCACGGTGCGGCTACCTCAAGAAGATCCAGAGCAGGAGCACGGTCCCGAAGGCCATGCCCAGCGCGTAGTTGCGCACCCGGCCCGTCTGGGTCCGAGCGGTGAAGTCTCCGGCGATGCGGGTCAGCGCCCCGGGCAGGTTCACGCCGACGCCGTCGATGAGGATGACGTCGAAGAACTTCCAGGCGAAGTTGCCGATCCAGCGCACCGGCGCCAGGAGACCCGCCTCCACGCCCTCGTCCACGAAGTACTTGTTCGCAAGCACACGGTACAGGGCCGGGTTCCGCTCGGCGAAGGCCTCCTCGGACTTCGGGCCCTTGCGGTAGATGAAGAAGCCCGCGAGGCCGCTGGCCAGCGCCAGGGTGGTGCTGAGCGCCATGAGGCCCCAGGCCAGCGCATGTGAGCCGTGCTCGGCGGCCTCGGGCGCCTCGGCCTTGCCGAAGGCCAGGGCGGGTTCCAGCCAGCCCTCGATGGCGAAGGAGCCGCCCCAGATCTTGGGGAGGCCCAGCAGCCCCGCCAGGAGCGCGCCCACGGCCAGCAGCGCCAGGGGCAGGGTCATGGTCCAGGGGCTCTCGTGGGCGTGCTCGAAGGCGTGGTGGTCCCGCGGCTTGCCCCAGAAGGCCAGGCCCATGAGGCGCCACATGTAGAAGGCCGTGCACACGGCGCCCAGGAGGCCGACGACGTAGAGCGCGGGGCTCTTGAGGAAGGCCAGGTAGAGGATCTCGTCCTTGCTGAAGAACCCGGAGGTGCCCGGGAAGCCCATGATGCAGAGCGTCGCGATGAGCATGGTCCAGAAGGTGACGGGCATCTTCTCCTTCAGGCCGCCCATGCGGAAGAGGTCCTGCTGGTGATGGAGGCCGTGGATGACGCTGCCGGCGCCCAGGAAGAGGAGGGCCTTGAACCAGGCGTGGGTGAACACGTGGAAGAACCCGGCCGCGAAGCCCGCGGCGCCCAGGCCCAGGAACATGTAGCCCAGCTGGCTCACCGTGGAGTAGGCCAGCACCTTCTTGATGTCGCGCTGGAACAGGCCGATGGTGGCGGCGAATAGGGCCGTGGCGCCGCCGGTCCAGGCCACGACGGTCATCGTCGTGGGGGCCAGTTCATAGAGGGGCGCCATGCGGCAGATGAGGTAGATGCCGGAGGTGACCATGGTGGCGGCATGGATGAGGGCGCTGACGGGGGTGGGGCCCGCCATGGCGTCCGGCAGCCACAGGTAGAGGGGGATCTGGGCGCTCTTGCCGGTGGCCCCCACGAACATCATGAGGGTGGCGAAAGTGACCACCCCGAAGGTGGTCTCCGGGGCGAGGTGCCCGGCCTTGCCCAGGATCTCGCCCACGGTCAGGGTGCCGAAGGCCGCGAACAGCACCATCATGCCCACGATCATGCCCAGGTCGCCCACGCGGTTGAACAGGAAGGCCTTCAGGCCCGCCGCCGAGGCGACCTCGGTCTCGAAGTAGTAGCCGATGAGCAGGTAGCTGCACAGGCCCACCCCTTCCCAGCCCACGAAGAGCAGCGGCAGGGAGGATCCCAGCACCAGCGTCAGCATGAAGAACACGAACAGGTTCAGGTAGCAGAAGTAGCGGGCGTAGCCCTCCTCCTCCCACATGTAGCCCACCGAGTAGAGGTGGATGAGCAGGCCGATGCCCGCCACCACCAGGGACATGACGGTGCTGAGGGGGTCGAACACGAGCCCGAAGGGGACCCGCATGTCGCCCACGGCCATCCAGTCGAAGTAGACCAGGTCCAGGCGGTGCCCGGGGGCGGCCTTGGCGGCGAAGAAGAGGACCAGGGCCAGGGCGAAGGAGGCGCCCACGGTGCCCAGGGCCACGGCGGTGACGGCGGCCTTGCCCGCCTTCCTCCCGAGGAGGCCGTGGAAGGCGGAGCCCAGGAGGGGCAGGACGGGGATGAGCCAGGCGATTCTCTGCATCATGCCCTCACAGCTTGAGCGCGTCGGCGCGGTCGGTGTCGGTGGTCGCGCGGTGGCGGAACAGGCCCACCACCAGCGCCAGGCCCACCGCGGCCTCGCACGCGGCCACCGCGATGATGAAGAGGTAGAACACCGTGCCCTGGACGTCCCCGCCCCGGTGGCGGGCGAAGGCCAGGAGCGCGACGTTGGCGGCGTTGAGCATGAGCTCGACGCCCATGAACTGCACCAGGACGGTGCGCCGGCTCAGCACGATGTAGAACCCGATGACGAAGAGGAGCAGGGCCACCAGGATGTAGCCCTGGAGGCTGCCTTGCAGGAGTGTGGTCACGGTCGGCTCCATCACAGGTCCTTCTTCACCAGGGCCACGGCCCCGATCATGGTCGCCAGGAGCAGCAGCCCGACGATCTCGAACGCGGCGAGGTGGTGGTCGAAAAGGGCGTTGCCCAGGGCTTCGAGGTTCATGGGGGGCGGCACGCCCACGGGCCGGGGCGACCGGAGGAGGCCCGAGCCCAGCACCACCTTCACGGCCCCCGCCGCCAGCGCCAGGGCGGCCACGATCGAGCCCCAGCGCTGGATGGGATGGGGCTTCAGGGCCTCCTCCTCCTCGTGGGCGCTCAGGAGCATGATGACGAAGAGCAGCAGGACGACGATGGCGCCGGAATAGACGATGACCTGCAGGGCCGCGGCCACGGGGTTGGCCAGCAGCAGGAACAGGCCCGCCACGCCGAAGAAGGTGAGCACCATGCAGAGCCCCGCCACGACGAGGTTCTTCTGGAAGGCCAGGGAGAGCGCGCCGAGCAGGGTGATGAGGGAGAAGATCAGGAACATGGCGGGTCCTACAGCGAGGTCGGATTCCGGGGGACGGAGGGCGTTGGATCCTGGGTGATCCGGGCCTTCCCGTCCTTGTCCGCATAGGTGTTCATGAGGTCCCACTTGCCGAACTGCATGGAGAGCCGGTCGTAGGAGGCCTGCTCGTAGTCCGTGCGCAGCCAGATGGCGTCCTTGGGGCAGGCCTCCTCGCACATGCCGCAGTAGATGCACCGGAGCATGTCGATCTTGAAGACCGCGGGCCGCTTCTCGTCGAAGCCCTGCGACTTGTTGAGGTCGCCGAAGGCATCAGCCTCGATGGTGATGCACCGGGCCGGGCAGGCCTCGGCGCACATGAAGCAGGCCACGCACTTGATGGCTCCGTCCTCGAAGCGCTTGAGCTCGTGGAGCCCGCGGTAGCCCGGGGCCACCTCCCGCTTCCAGTCCGGGTACTGGACCGTGAACCGGTCCCGGCTGCGCGTGAAGATCTGCTTGAGGAAGTGCTTCATGGTGATGGCCATGCCCTGGAGCACGGGGATCACGTAGGTGCGGTCCACCCAGGTGAGTTCGACTTTCTTGACGACGACTGCCATTGGTCAACCCCGCCGGTACATGAGGAACGCCTGGAGCATGAGGTTGCCCAGACTCAAGGGGAGCATCACCTTCCAGCCCATGAACATGAGCTGGTCGAACCGGAAGCGGGGAACGGTCCACCGGATCCAGATGAAGACCCAGCAGAAGAAGACCAGCTTGAGGACGAAGGCGGCGATGGAAAGGGAGACGGAGGGCGCGGCCACGAAGGGCACCTGCCAGCCGCCGAAGTAGAGGGTGACGATGAGCGCCGCCGCCGTGACGATGTGCACGTATTCGGACAGCTGGAGCAGCGCGAACTTCATGGAGCCGTACTCGGTGTGGAAGCCGGCCACGATCTCGCTCTCGCCCTCGGCGAAGTCGAAGGGAAGGCGGTTGGTCTCGGCGAACATGCACACGAAGAACACCAGGAACCCGAAGAACTGCGGCACGACGTTCCAGATGATGGCCTGGCGGGCGATGATCTCGTGGGGATCGTAGCCGCCGGCGCGCAGGAAGATGGCCACCACCGCCAGGCTCATGGCGAGCTCGTAGCTGACCATCTGGGCCGAGGCGCGCATGCCGCCCAGGATCGACCACTTGTTGTTGCTGGACCAGGCGGCGGTGAGGATGCCGTACACCGCCACGGAGCCGATGGCCAGGGGGTAGAGCATCCCCATGCCGTTGCCGGGCTCCAGCAGGCTCATGTGGTAGGTCTGTCCGCCGGAGACCAGCGACCGGCCGAAGGGGATGACCGCGAAGCCCATCATGGCCGGCACGAAGGCCATGAAGGGGGCCATCCAGAACAGAAGCTTGTTGGCGTCGGCGGTGGGCAGGTCCTCCTTGAGGAAGAACTTGATGCCGTCCGCGGCCAGCTGGGGCAGGCCCAGGAGCCGCCAGCGCCCGAAGAGCAGGGCCCGGTTGGGGCCGATGCGGTCCTGGATCATGGCGCTGCCCCGGCGCTCCACCCACGTGAGGATGGCGGCCAGGGTCAGGGGACCCGCGAAGACGATGATCACCTTGGCGATCATCCAGAAGGTCTGGGGCTGGAGGTGCAGGAGTCGGGCGAGGAATTCCATGGGGCAGCTTTCCGGCAGGCTTCCACTGGGAAGCCCGGCTCTTCCAAATTACCAGGGGGATCATGTAAGAACAAACGGCGTGGTTGTTAGGATACCGGGTTCCGGGCGGGAAAAAGAGGGTCCCTTGACAGGGATCAAGGCGGGGGCGGGCCGCGTCCTCCAGGCTGGTCCCTGGAGGCAGTCATGAAACAACGTTGGCTCATACTATTCCTGGTGCTCATCGCCAGCTTCGGCGTGCTGGGCATCGGAGGGCGGCAGATCGCCCTGAACGCCCCGCCCATCCCCTCCAGCGTGGTGGGCCCCGACGGTCGCGAACTGGTGGGCGCCGGACAGATCATGGCTGGCCAGAAGAGTTACCTGGGCCACGGCGGGCAGCACATCGGATCCGTCTGGGGCCACGGGGCCTACCTGGCGCCCGACTGGACCGCCAAGGCCCTGCACCGCTGGGCCGAGCTGACCCTCGCCCAGGCCAAGGCCGCCGGCCTCTCGGACGCCGAAGCCCGGGCCCGCACCCAGGCCGCCTTCCAGACCAACACCTTCAAGGACGGGGTCCTGACCCTGGACGCCGACCGGGCCTCGGCCTACGAGGCCACCCGGCTGGAACTGGCCCGCACCGTGTCCGAGGGCGACAAGGACGCCTCGATCCCCGCCCTGTGGATCCCCACCCGGGTCGAGGGCGAGCGCGTGGCCGATTTCTTCCTGTGGACCGCCTGGACCGCCGCGGCGCGCCGCCCCGGCGAGGACCACTCCTACACCCAGAACTGGCCCCAGGAGTCCCTGGTGGGCAACCAGATCACCCCCATCAGCCACCTGTGGAGCATCCTTTCCATCGTCCTGCTGATCATGGGCGTGGGCCTCATGGTGTGGTTCCAGGCTTCCCAGCCCGAGGAGGCCTTCCCGGACCCCAAGCCCATGGTCCCCGCCCCCGCCACCGCCAGCCAGCGCTGGTCGGCCATCTACTTCGGCGTGGCCATGGCGCTCTTCCTCGTGCAGATCTTCATGGGCGTGCTCACCGTCCACTTCGGGGTGGAATCCAACGCCATCTATGGCGTCGACCTCTCCCGCATCCTGCCCTACGCCGCCAGCCGCACCTGGCACCTGCAGCTCGCCGTGTTCTGGATCGCCACCTGCTGGCTGGCCACGGGCCTCTACCTGGGCCCCAAGCTCGCCGGCCGTGAGCCCAAGGGCCAGTACCTGGGCGTGGCGGGTCTCCTCCTGGCCCTGGTCGTGGTGGTCGTGGGCGCCCTCGCCGGCAGCCAGCAGGCCATCCTGGGCAAGCTCAGCGGCTCGTTCATGCTGGGCCACCAGGGCTACGAGTACGTGGAACTGGGCCGCCTCTGGCAGGTGCTGCTCACCGTGGGCCTCGTGGGCTGGCTCGTGCTGGTGCTCCGCGCCCTGCGTCCGGCCCTGGCCGAGGAGAAGGGCCGCCTGGGCCTCCTGAAGCTCTTCATCCTGGCGGCCATCGCCATTCCCCTCTTCTACTCCGCGGGCTTCATGTACAACCGCGAGACCAACCTCGCCCTGGCCGAGTACTGGCGCTGGTGGGTGGTCCACCTCTGGGTCGAGGGCTTCTTCGAGGTGTTCGCCACCGTCGCCATCGCCCTGCTTTCCACCCGCCTGGGCCTCCTGCGTGAGAAGACCGCCCTGCGCAGCGTCAACCTCAGCATGATCCTCTTCCTGGGCAGCGGCATCATCGGCACCTTCCACCACCTCTACTTCACGGGTTCCCCCGCCTTCATCTCCGCCCTGGGCTCCATGTTCAGCGCCCTGGAGATCGTCCCCCTCACCATCGTCGGCTTCGAACTGGCCCAGAGCCTCCGGGCCGGCCGCGCCCTGGGCAGCGGCTACGAGTGGCCCTTCACGTATTTCGCCGCCGTCTGCTTCTGGAACCTCGTCGGCGCCGGCGTGTTCGGCATGCTGATCAACCCCCCGTCCATCCTCTACTACGGCCAGGGCCTCAACACCACGCCCATCCACAGCCACGCCGCCCTCTTCGGGGTCTACGGCTTCCTCGCCATCGCCCTGATGCTCTTCGCGCTGCGGGGCATGACCCCCGACCGCGCCTGGGACGGCAAGCTGCTGAAGATCGGCTTCTGGGGCCTCAACCTCGGCCTGGTGCTGATGCTCGTCATGAGCCTCATCCCCAGCGGCCTCCACCAGATCGTCCAGAGCCTGCAGCACGGCACGTGGTACGCCCGCAGCGCCGAGGTGGTGCAGAGCCCCCTGATGCGCGCCTTCACCTGGCTGCGCCTGCCCGGGGACGTGCTCTTCGGCATCGGCGCCCTGGCGGTGACCGCCTTCACGGTCAAGGCCGTGGTCGCGGCCTGGAAGTGGCGCAAGGCCTGATCCGGCCTACGACCCGTTTCTTGAAAGAGTAGCGAGAATCGCAAGTCTCCATTTGCAGTTCCCAGCGCCTCTGCGAGACCCCAGCGCCCCAGCGTTTTGGTCTTTTCCACGGGGATCCGGCAAGATGGTCCACTGGCCAATCGCCCGGTTTCTTCAGAGGAAAAGATCAAACGCTGGGGCGCTGGGGATTCGCAGAGGCACTGGGAATGGGAAAAGAAGGGTTGTTTCCACAGGACCTTGTTTCCAGCTCATTCCAGCACCGGAACCCCTGCCTTTTCCCTTTGCAGATACCGCGATATCCTCCCGGAACAGCCCGCGGAGGTCCCAGTGCCACCCATCGCCCGAGCAGGACTTCTGGGCCTCCTCCTCCTGGATTCCCTTTCGGCCTTCGCCGAGCCCCCTCGGACCTACCGGATCACCGCCCGGACGTTTTCCAGGGAGGCCATGGCGGCGCCCCCTCAAAACCTTCTGAGTCTGGAAGCGAGGGCGACGTCGTCGGTCGCGGTCGTGATGGTCCCCGACACCCGGGATGGGCTGCCCGGGAACGAGATCCTTGATCCGCACTTCAGGTTTGACGCGGCCGTGGCGCGGTTCCTCCTGCCCACGAACCGGATCCAGAGCGGGGATCCCGGCATCGCGAGACTCGCGGCCGCCCTGCCCGGGACCCGGACCCTCGATGTCATCCGGGCGGGCCTGGGGCTCGTGTCGCGATCGGTGACCTACGACCCGGCCCTGGCCAAGGCCATCACGGAAGGGACGGCCTCCCCGAAGGACGCGCTCACGGTGCTGCGGGAGGGCACCGGGACGTGCAGCGAATACGCGAGCCTCTTCGTGGCCCTGATGCGGAGCCGGGGAATCCCCGCGCGATACGTCGTGGGGCTCCTCTACACGCCGGAGAACGACACGGACTTCCTCCATGCCTGGGCCGAGTGCTACCTCCCGGGCCACGGATGGCTTGGCGTGGACCCGCAGCTCGGAAGCCTGGGACTCGCTCCGGACCACATCAGGCTGTTCTCCGGAGCGGACTATCCGGACTGCGGCGTTGGGCCGCTGGCGGGACTGCGGCCCCTGAAGGCGGTCCGGCTTCAGTCCCGGCTTCCGTAGTAGGTCCAGGACCACAGTCGGATCGACGTGCCCTCCACCGGCCCCCGCTGGTAGAGCCTCACCCAGCCCGCGGGCTGGGCGCTCCACTTCACCATCAGGGCCTGGTTGTCGGCGCTCTCACCCAGGCCGGAGGCGTCCACCAGGTAGGTGGGGTAGCCGGGTTCGGGGAAGGCCACCTGGATCCAGTCGCCGCGGCGCTCCAGGGGGGAGACCACCACGTCGCGCACCTTGCGGGGGGTGCGCTGGACGTCCAGGTCCTCCTGGCTGTGGGGCGGGGTGTTGCGGCCGGGGGCGAACTCCCGGGGGGCGGACGTCCGCCACAGGGCCTCGCCCACCATGCGGCCATCGGGGAAGCCCGTGGCGGCGTACGGGGCGTCGTCCCGGGGTTCGGTGCGCACGGGCTGCAGGGCCAGGCTGAGGATGAGCCGGTTGTGCAGGGTCCAGCCCTCATGGCTGGTGCGTTCCTTCACCGACAGGCGGGAGTCGGCGAGGATGGCCTCCAGGTGGCTCTCCAGGGTCGTCACCCGGGCCTTGCTCGCGGCCAGGTCCACCCAGCCCCAGCCCAGGGGGCCACCCCAAACCAGGGCGCGGCCCTTGTCCAGGGCGAAGACGGCGGGGTGTTCGCTGGGCTCGCCGGAGACCAGTGGCCCGGAAAGGCTGAGGCATTCCACGGCCATGACCTTCTCGGCCCGGGGTCCCCGGAACCGGTCCAGCACCTCCAGGCCGGGAATGGCGCTCCCGCCCTGGCGGGGCTTGACCCAGTAGACGGTGAAGTCCTGCTGGCCCTTGCCGGGGCCTTCCAGGACGCCCAGGGCGCCCTCCTCCGGCGGCTGGCGGTCCATGGTCAGCCAGGCCGTGACGGGGGGCGCGGCCTTCCTGCGGCGGCAGCCGGTGCCGACGCCCAGGGCCAGGACCAGCCCAAGCAGAAGTGCGACTCCGAGTTTCATGGCGCTGCCCCCGTTGTCCCGTGTGAACGTGGCACCAGGATAGCGGAAATGACGGGCTACTTGCCTTCGGCCTTGGCCCAGGAATCCTTGAGGCTCACCGTGCGGTTGAACACCGGGCACCCTTCCCGCCCGTCCGGATCGGCCACGAAGTAGCCCAGCCGCTCGAACTGGAAGGCCTGGCCGGGCTTCGCGGCCGCCAGGGAGGTCTCCACCCGGGCGTTGGCCAGGGTCTCCTTGCTTTCGGGGTTCAGGAAGTGGCGCCAGTCCTCGCCCTCGGGCACGTCCATGGGGTCCTTGGCCGTGAAGAGCCGGTCGTAGAGCCGCACCTCGCAGGCCAGGGCGTGGGCCGCCGAAACCCAGTGGAGGGTGCCCTTGACCTTGCGGCCGTCGGGGGCGTCCCCGCCCAGGGAGGCGGGATCCCAGGTGCAGCGGAGCTCGGTGACCTCGCCGGCGGCGTCCTGCACCACGCCGGTGCAGCGCACGAGGCAGGCGTTCTTCAGGCGCACTTCGGCGCCCGGGGCCAGGCGGAACCACTTCTTCGGGGCCTCGATCTGGAAGTCCTCCCGCTCCACAAAGAGTTCCCGGGAGAAGGGTACCTTGCGGCTGCCCAGGGCCTGGTTCTCGGGGTGGTTGGGAACGTCCAGCCAGTGCACCTCGCCCTCGGCCATGTTCTCGATGACCAGCTTCAGGGGCCGCAGCACGGCCATGGCGCGCGGGGCGGTGCCGGCCAGGTCCTCGCGCACGCAGTGCTCCAGCAGGCCCACGTCGGCCACCATGTCGCGCTTGGCCACACCCACCTTGTCGGCGAAGGCCCGGATGCTGGCAGCGGTGTAGCCCCGCCGGCGCAGGCCGGTGATGGTGGGCATGCGGGGGTCGTCCCAGCCGCTGACGATCCCTTCCTTGACCAGCTCCAGGAGGCGGCGCTTGCTCATGACGGTGTAGGTGAGGTTGAGCCGGGCGAACTCGATCTGGCGGGGATGGGGGCGGGAGAAGAACCTGCCCTCCCCGTCCTGGGCCAGGAACCAGTCGTAGAGGGGCCGGTGGTCCTCGAACTCCAGGGTGCAGATGGAATGGGTGATGCGCTCGATGGCGTCGGAAATGCCGTGGGCGTAGTCGTACATGGGGTAGATGAGCCAGGCGTCGCCGGTGCGGTGGTGGTGGGCGCGCTTGATGCGGTACATGAGCGGATCCCGCATGTTCATGTTGGGGCTCTGCATGTCGATCTTCGCGCGCAGGACCTTGGCGCCGTCGGCGAACTCCCCGGCGCGCATGCGCCGGAAGAGGTCCAGGTTCTCCTCGGGGCTCCGGTCGCGGTAGGGGCTGTTGCGCCCAGGCTTGAAGAAGTTGCCCCGGTAGTCCTTGATCTCCTCCTCGTTCAGGTCGCACACGTAGGCCTTGCCCTGGCCGATGAGGTATTCCGCGTAGTCGTAGAGGAAGGGGAAGTAGTCCGAGGCGTAGTGCTCCCCGGCCCAGTCGAAGCCCAGCCAGCGCACGTCGTCGCGGATGGAGTCCACGTACTCGATGTCCTCCTTGACCGGGTTGGTGTCGTCGAAGCGCAGGTTCGTGGCGCCGCCGTACTTGCGGGCCAGGCCGAAGTTGATGCAGATCGATTTGGCGTGGCCGATGTGCAGGTAGCCGTTGGGCTCCGGGGGGAAGCGGGTGCAGATGCGGCCCCCGTGCTTGCCGGACGCGCCGTCGGCCTCCATGATCTCCTCGATGAAGTTGAGGCTGCGGGTCTCGGGGGCGGGGGTCTCGGAGGTCATGTCAGATCCATTTCTCCAGGCGGGCGCAAACGGCCTCGCGGCCCAGGAGGGCCATGGTATCGAAGATGGGCGGGCTCACCAGCTTGCCGGTGAAGGCCAGGCGCAGCGCCTGGGCCAGGTCCTTGAGCTTGAGGCCGTGGCGGGCCAGGATGGCCTCCACGTCGGCCTTCAGGGCGTCGTGGGCGTAGTCCGTCAGGGCCGCGACCTCCCGCAGGGCGGGGCGCACGGCGGGCGTCATGAACTTCGCCACGTCCGCCTCGGCGGGGGCCTCGGGGCCGGTGAAGAGGAAGGCGAGGGTGTTGGCCATCTCCACCAGGGTCGCCCGGTTCTTGTTGCAGCCGATGGCCAGGGCCTTCCAGTCGTCGGACGTGGCGTCCCAGGCGGCCTCCAGGCCCCGCATCCGCCACTGCCAGCGCAGGTGCGGCGCGATCTCCGTCCAGTCCAGGCGCTGGATGAACTTCTGGTTGATCCACTTGAGCTTGTCGATGTCGAAGACGGCGGCGGCCTTCTGGATCTCTCCCAGGTCGAAGGTCTCCATGAGCTGCTGGTCCGTGAGCAGCTCCTCCTCCACGCTCTCGGCGGCCTTGCCGTCCACCTTGGGGGTCCACCCCAGCTTGGCCAGGCACAGGCGCACCGCCACGGGCAGGAAGCCCTCGTCCCGGAACTCGGTGATGCTGGCGGCGCCGTGGCGCTTGCTGAGCTTCTGCTTGTCCTTGCCCAGGATCATGGGCACGTGGGCGAAGGCGGGCAGGTCGTAGCCCAGGGCCCGGTACAGGACGATCTGCTTGGGGGTGTTGGCCACGTGGTCGTCGCCGCGCACCACGTGGGTGACGCCCATGTCCACGTCGTCCACCACCACGCAGAAGTTGTAGGTGGGGGTCCCGTCCTGGCGGGCGATGATCCAGTCGTCCAGGCTCGAGGCGGGGACGGCGATGCGGCCCTTGACCAGGTCCTCCAGCACGATCTCACCGTCGTCGGGCATGCGCAGGCGGATGGCGCAGGGGGTGGACGCGTCCAGGCCCTTGTCCCGGCAGCGGCCGTCGTACCGGAAGGCGCGCCCCTCGGCGTCGGCCTCCTTGCGGCGGGCGTCCAGGTCCTCCCGGCTGCAGTCGCAGCGGTAGGCCAGGCCCTTGTCCAGGAGCTCGGCGATCTTGGCCCGGTACAGGTCCATGCGGAGCATCTGGCGGTAGGGGCCGTGGGGGCCGCGGAAGGCGTTGGGGTCTCCCGGGACGGGGCCCTCGTCCCAGTCCAGGCCCACCCAGTCCATGCCCTCCTCGATGATGCGGATGTTGTCGTCGGTGCTGCGGGTGAGGTCGGTGTCCTCCACCCGAAGGATGAATGTTCCATTATGCCTGCGGGCATAGAGCCAGCAGAACAGGGCGGTGCGGACCCCCCCGATGTGGAGCATGCCGGTGGGGCTGGGGGCGAAGCGGGTTACGACGGGTTTTTGCATCTAGACCTCGGGCCTGAACCTTATAGTTTGCCCGATGCCGCCCGATCTCCCAAATCCTACTTGAGGTACAGCTTCAGGCGGATCTCCACGGGCCCCGCGCTGCTGAAGAGGCTTCGGTCCAGGACCACGGGCACTTCCACGACGCTGGTGCTGGGGTGGGACCCCGGCTCCCCGGCGGGCACGCCCCCGGCCTCGGTCACGGGCAACTCGTCGATCTCTTCGAGCAGCTCGCCGGCTCCCAGTTCCTCCACCTCCAGGGGCAGCCGCTCCTTGGCGGCTTCGGCGCGGGCGCTGGGCCGGGCGGGGAACATGTCGTGCTGGGGCTCGGCGGGGGCGCCGCCGCCGTACTTCTCCGTGAGGTGCTTGAGGACCAGCCGGGCGACCCCCGAGAGGGTCTCCCGAACCCCCTGCCCCCGGGTGGCGCAGGCCTCGAAGGTGGGCACCCCGAACCGGTTGATCTCCCGGTCCAGCACGTCGGTGGGCAGGGCGTTGGGGGTGTCCCGCTTGTTGAACTGGATGACGTGCGGGAGCTTCTCCAGTTCCGACCCCTGCTCCCGCAGGTTGTCGATGAGGTTCTGGAAGCTCTCCTTGTTGCCCTCCAGGGCCTGGGCCTGGGAATCGGCCACGAACACCACCGCGTCGGCCCCCCGGAGCACCAGCTTGCGGGTGGCGTCGTAGAACACCTGGCCGGGCACGGTGTAGAGCTGGATGCGGGTCTTCATGCCCCGGATCGTGCCCAGTTCGATGGGCAGGAAGTCGAAAAAGAGGGTCCGGTCCGTCTGGGTGGCCAGGCTGAGCATCTTCCCCCGGCCGTCCTGGGGAAGGGAATCATAGACATGCTGGAGGTTGGTGGTCTTGCCACAGAGGCCGGGGCCGTAATAGACGATCTTGGCGGTCAGCTCTTTGGTAGCTGCATTGAAAAGGACCATGCGGCCTCCACGGGGGAGAAGGGATGCCAGATTGGCTGACTTCATGGGGTCAGGTCAAGGTTGAACCCCGTCCAGGGCAAATTACCCGCCAACCCGGGGGTTGACTGTTTGCATAACCCATTGGACACCACTAGACTGCTCAAGAGATCCAGAAAATAAAGGGGAGACCATGGCAAAACTGCTCGTTCAAGAGAGTAATGGAGCCCGAGAATTCGAACTGGTCGACAATGAGGTGAACATAGGCCGGGAACTGGACAACGCCCTGCGGTTGGCGGATCCCAGCATCTCCCGCCACCACGCCGTGCTCCGCAAGACCGCCACGGGCTACGAGGTCCAGGACCTCGGCAGCAGCAACGGCGTCCTGGTCAACGGCATCAAGGTGGAGACCGGGTCCCTGAAGGACGGGGACCGCATCACCCTGGGCCAGATGCAGCTCACCTTCATCGACCCCCGGCCCACGGAGGACATGAACCCCCTGGGCACCGTCCGCATGAACCTGGACGAGATGGCCAAGATCCAGGGCGGGGCGCCCGGCACGGACGCCATCGCCCTGCAGCCCCCGCCGCCGCCCCAGGCGGCCCCGGCCCCGCCGCCCGTTCCTCCCCCGGCTCCCGTTCCTCCCCCGGCTCCCCGGCCCATGGCCCCCCAGGGCGAGAACCCGGCTCCCGCGTTCCTGCAGCCCTACCTGCCCGGCGTTCCCGACGATGCCCAGCCGCTCCTTTCCGGCGGCGCCATCGAACGGGGTGATTTCGGCACGCGGCTGGTGGCCTACCTCATCGACGCGGGCATCTGGCTGCTCCTGTTCGTCGTCTTCATCGTCGCCTCGGCGGTCCTGGGCGCGGTGTCCCACGGCATCACCGCCATCTTCAGCTGTCTGCTCTATCCGTTCCTGGGCCTGGGCTACGTGATCTTCATGCTCTGGTGCCAGGTGAAGTTCCGGGCCACCATCGGCAAGAAGGTCATGAAGCTCCGGATCGTCCCCGAGATGAACCCCGGCGGCAACATCGACTGGGGCCAGGCGATCCTCCGCCTCGTGGGCCACTGGGTCAGCGGCATGCTGGCGTGCCTGCCCTACCTCCTCATCCTGGGCGCGGACCGGAAGGGGTTCCAGGACATGTTCTCGAACTCCATCGTGATCAAGGTGGATCGCTAGGACACCTTGATCCAGAATGGCGCATTCCGGCCCCCCAGGGGGCCGGTTTGGGCTTACTTTAGACATACCGACCCAGTCCGCCTTGCCTCCGGCCCATGACAGGAGCACCCATGCCCAAGCTGAACAACGTCCTCGCCGTGATCCTCGGAGGGGGCCGCGGCGCGCGGCTCTACCCGCTCACCAAGATGCGTTCCAAGCCTGCGGTCCCCATCGCCGGCAAATACCGCCTCATCGACATCCCCTTGAGCAACTGCATCAACTCGGGCATCTTCCGCATGCACGTGCTGACCCAGTTCAATTCGGTCTCGCTGCACCGGCACATCTCCGAGAGCTACAAGTTCGACGTGTTCCACACCGGCTGGGTGCAGGTGCTGGCCGCGGAGCAGACCCCCACCAGCGAAGGCTGGTACCAGGGCACCGCCGACGCCATCCGCAAGCAGCTGTTCCAGATCCAGGTGGTGGGCACCGAGCACGTGCTCATCCTGGCCGGGGACCACCTCTACCGCATGGACTACGCCCCCATGGTGGCCCACCACATCGCCAAGGGCGCCGACATCACCGTGGCCGTGCAGCCCGTGGCCAAGGACGAGGCGGACCGCTTCGGACTCCTCAAGCGGACCCCCGACGACCGGATCGTCAACTTCGTGGAGAAGCCCAAGACCCCCGAGGCCCAGGCGGCGATGGTCAGCCGGGACGACCCGGAGCGCCCCTTCCTGGGCTCCATGGGCATCTACCTCTTCAGGACCGAGGTGCTGGTGGACCTCCTCACCGCCCACCCCGACTTCGACGATTTCGGCCACCACGTCATCCCCTTCGCCATCAACCGCATGAACGTCTCCGGCTTCGACTTCGACGGCTACTGGCAGGACATCGGCACCATCCGCTCCTTCTACGACGTCAACCTCGAACTGACCCGCCCCAACCCCGCCTTCAACCTCTACGACGCCCACCACCCCATCTACACCCACTCCCGGTTCCTGCCCGGCTCCATCTGCTCGGACACGCGGCTCAAGGACGTGCTGCTGTGCGAGGGCTGCGTCATCGAGGGCGGCGGCGAGATCACCCACTCCATCGTCGGCGTCCGCAGCCAGATCGGCCCCCGCACCCGCATCCTGGACAGCATCGTCATGGGCGCCGACTACTACCAGCGCCGCCACTGCGAAGTGCCCCTGGGCATCGGCCCCGACTGCCACATCGAGGGCGCCATCCTGGACAAGAACGTGAGCCTGGGCGCCGGCGTGGTGATCAAGCCCTTCCCCCGGGGCACGGAGCTGGACGCGGGCGACTACGTGGTCCAGGACGGCATCGTCGTGGTGCCCAAGAACACGATCCTGGGCCCGGGGACGCGCATCGGGCCGGAGGTGTGAGGGGGCAGCCCATGGCATGCCGATTCTGCGGGGGCGGCCCCCAGGCGCCCTGGAAGCCCGGTGAACCCGCCGTCGAGCGCTGCCTGGCCTGCGGGGGCGCCAGCCTGAGGACCCTTCCGGAAGCCGCCTCCCAGGCGGAGCTGTACCAGGAGACCTACTACGAGGAGACGTCCGGAGGCCGCTTCCTGGGCCTGGCGGAAAAGGTGGTGGTGGGCCTGAAAGCCTTCCGGTACCGGGCCATCGCCGCCAGGTCCCGGGGCACCGGGGCGATCCTGGACGTGGGGTGCGGTCGAGGGGACCTCCTCCAGCTGTTCAGGAACCACGGCTGGCGGGTGAAGGGCACGCAGGTTTCGCGCACCGCCGCCGAGGCCGCGCGGCGCCTGCGGGGCATCGACGTGGCCGTGGGCGAACTGCCCGCACTGGGCCTGGCCCACGGCTCCTTCGACGTGGTCACGTTCTTCCACGTTCTCGAACACCTGGAGGACCCGGGCGCCTACGTGGCCTGCGCCCGGGACCTTCTGGCCGACGGGGGCCTGCTGGTGGTGGAGGTCCCGAATTTCCGCACCCTGGGATTCCGGCTCCTGGGCCGGCGCAACCTCTGCTTCGACCACCCGCACCACCTGCACTTCCTAACCCCGGCCGCCCTCGCGGCCCTGGTTGAACGCTGCGGGTTCGCGGTGGAGGAACGCACCTACCACTCGGTGGAATATTCGGCATTCACCACCCTGCAGAACGCGCTCAACCTCCTCCCCGGCGAACCCAACCGGCTCTACCGCGCCCTGATGGGAAACCCCGCAGGCCTGGCCCTGCGACGGAGCCCCTGGACCTGGCTCCACGTGGCGCTGGGCGCCCTGCTGGGCCCCGCGGCCCTCCTTGCTTCGGCCGTGAGCCTGGTGCTGCCCACGGGGAACACCATCCGGTTCTATTGCCGCAAGCAGCCCCGGGCCTCCGCCTGAAGCCTCCAGAAATGGGAGTTCAAAAAAGCCCAGGCATCCCTGGGCTTTCCTGATCAATCCTTTTCAACGTAAGAACGACGAACCTCAGAACGGGATGTCGTCGTCGTAGGCCTGACCGCCACCCGACACCGGGGAGGGCGCGCCGGTGGGCTCGAATTCCTCGGCGCCGCCTCCGCCGGACGGACGACCGCCGCCCTCCTCGAGGCGGCCGAGCATCACGAAGTTGTCGCAGCGGATGTCGCAGGCGGTCTTCTTGACGCCCGCCTGATCGGTGTATTCGCGGTACTGGATGCGGCCCTCGATGAGGACCTGCTTGCCCTTGCGCAGGTACTTCTCGGCGATCTCCGCCTGCTTGCCCCACACGACGATGTTGTGCCACTCGGTCTTGGTCTGCTTCTCGCCCTGGGGGTTCTTCCAGGTTTCGGTGGTGGCCACCGAGAAGCGGGCCAGGGCCTGCCCGGAGGGGGTCATCTTGAGCTCGGGATCCCGGCCCAGGTTGCCGATCAGCATGACTTTGTTCAACGATCCGGACATGATCTTCCTCCTTGGAAATGGCGGAGCTCTCCGCCTCACCGAATGCCTCAGTCCGTCTGAGCTGGTGGTAGGGTGACAATGATGATACCGGGAGTTGACGTGTCAAGCGTTCTCATAACCTGCCGAGACAAGTCATCCGCCGACCGCCATTACGTTCCGGCGGTCCGGGCGGGGGGCTGGGAGGGGCGGGTGCACCTGGTTTCGCCCGGGGATCCGGTCCCCCCCCTGGAGGGCTTCCGGGGCCTGCTCCTCACCGGCGGGGACGACATCCACCCCGCCAATTGGGATTCCGGCGAGGCCGTGCACCCCGCGGCCGAGCCCGACCGGGAGCGGGACGCCCTGGAGATCCCCCTGGCCCGGCGGGCCTGGGACCTGGGCCTGCCCATCCTGGGCATCTGCCGGGGCGAGCAGCTGCTCAACGTGGCCCTGGGGGGCAGCCTCGTGCAGGACATCCCCGAACTCTACGACTGCGAGGCCGGGCGGCACAACCTGGGCTCCTCCCGCCTCCCGCCCCAACTGGCCCACTGGGTGATCGTGGATCCCGCCTCCCGGCTGCGCACCCTGGTGGGCGCCGAGGCGGTGGAGGTCAACAGCCGCCACCACCAGGCCGTGCGGCGCCTGGCCCCGGAGCTCAGGGCCGTGGCCTGGAACGGCACGGCCCGGGACGGGCATCCCCTGGTGGAAGGGATCGAGGCGGCCGATGCCTCCCGGTGGGTGGTGGCGGTGCAGTGGCATCCCGAGAACCTCGTGGCCATGGACCACCCCGCGGGGCGAAGCGCCCTGGGCATCTTCCGGGGCTTCCACCGGGCGCTCCAGGAGCGCGCTTGAGCCTGCCGGCCCTGCCCATCGATCCGTTCCTTCCGGCGATCCTGGAGGCGCTGCGGGACCGGGGCTGCCTGGTGCTGGGGGCCGAGCCCGGCGCGGGCAAGACCACCCGGGTGCCCCGGGCCCTCCTGGACGCGGGGATGCTCGACGCCGGCGAGTGCTGGGTGCTGGAGCCCCGCCGGCTGGCGGCGCGTCTCGCGGCGGCGCGGGTGGCGGCGGAGCTGGGGGAGCCCCTGGGCGGCGCCGTGGGGTACGCGGTGCGCTTCGAACAGAAGGTCTCCCGCGCCACCCGGGTGCGCTTCGTCACCGAGGGCCTGCTGCTCCGCAGGCTCCAGGACGACCCGGAGCTGCGCGGCATCTCCACCGTGCTCCTGGACGAGTTCCACGAACGCCACCTGCAGACGGACCTGGCCATCACCCTGCTGCGCCGGCTCCGCGCGGGCGCGCGCCCCGACCTGCGCCTGGCCGTCATGAGTGCCACCCTGGACCCCGGCCCCGTGGCGGCCTTCCTGGGGGCGCCGGTCCTGGCCTGCCCCGGCCGGCAGTGGCCCGTGGAGATCCAGCACCAGCAGCGGCCCGAGTCGGCCCCCCTGGAGGACCAGGTGGCCGCGGCCGTGGACGGCCTCTACCGCGGGGGCCTCCAGGGCCACACCCTGGTGTTCCTGCCCGGCGCCGCCGAGATCCGCCGCTGCCTGCGCAGCTGCGCGCGGACCGCCGAGACCCACGGCCTCCGGCTCCTGCCCCTGCACGGGAGCCTTCCCTTCGAGGCCCAGCAGGAGGCGGTGGCCCCCAGCGACCGCTTCAAGGTCATCCTCAGCACCAACGTGGCCGAGAGTTCCGTGACCCTGGAAGGCGTCGCGGCGGTGGTGGACTCGGGTCTGGGGCGGGAGGCCTTCCACTCCCCCTGGTCGGGCCTGCCGGGGCTCCGCACCACGCGCATCAGCCAGGCCCGGTGCGCCCAGCGCGCGGGACGGGCCGGGCGCACCGGGCCCGGACGTTCCCTGCGCCTCTTCTCCCTGGCGGAATTCAACGCGCGGCCCCCCTTCGACGCCGCGGAACTGCAGCGCACGGACCTGGCGGAGCCGCTCCTGGCCCTGGCCGACCTGGGCGTCGGACCGGAGCTGCCGTGGTTCGAGGCGCCCCCCGAAAAGGCCCTGGAGGCCGCCGGGAGGCTCCTGGCGAGCCTGGGGGCCCTGAAGGGGGACCGGATCACGGCCCTGGGCCGGCGCATGGCCAGGCTTCCGCTCCACCCGCGCCTGGCGCGGCTGGTGACCGCCGGCGAGGACCTGGGCATCCCCGGCCTCGCGCGGCTCGCGGCGGTGCTCCTGGAGACCGGGGATCTGGCCGCCCGCAAGGACCTGGGCCCCCGCGCCGCCCAGCCCGGCCACGCCCTGGATTCCGACCTCCTGGCCCGCATCGACCAGTACGTGGAACCAGCCGGCGCGGACCCCGCGGCCCTGCGCCAGGCGCGGCTGGCGTTCCGGGCCCTGGGCGGCGGGGCCCTGGAGGACGACGAGGAGGCCCTCCTGCGCGCCCTGGTCGCGGCCTACCCGGACCGCATCGCCCGGGTGGGCGGCAACGGCACCTGCACCCTGGTGGGCGGGGGCGGAGCGCGCCTGGCGCCGCAGTGCCGGGTGCGCCGGGCGGATTGGATCCTGGCCCTGGAGGCCGACGGCGTGGGCGGACAGGTCCAGGTGCAGACCGCCTCCCGCCTGGAACCCGACTGGCTCCTGGATGCGTTTCCCGAGGCCATCCACGAAACCGAGGAGCTGGCCTTCAACGGGGGCACGGGCCGCGTCGACCTCCATTCCCGCCTCTGGTTCGAGGACCTCCTCCTGGTGGAGAGCCGCCGTCCCGCGCCCCCCGGCCACCCCGGAGCGGCCCAGGTGCTGGCCCGGTCCGCCACGGGCGCGGCCCCCCTGGAGGCCCTCCTGCCCCGCCTCGCGTTCCTTTCGAGGCTGAGGCCCGACCTGGGCATCCCGGACGAGGCCGGCCTGCGCGAGGCGCTTCTCACCGGCGCCTGCGAAGGCCTGGCCAGCCTGAAGGAACTGGAGGCCGCGGACTGGCCCGGCGCCGTGCGCCGCACCCTGGGCGCCGAAACCGCGCGCCTCCTGGACTCATGGGCCCCCGAATGGATCCAGATCCCCCGCCGGCGCCTGCGCGTGAACTACGGCGAGGGCGCCCCCTGGGTGGCCTCCCGCCTCCAGGACTTCGTCGGCCTCAAGAAGGGTCCCGCCATCGGCGGAGGGGACGTGCCCCTGGTGCTCCACCTCCTGGCCCCCAACAACCGCGCCGTGCAGGTAACGACAGACCTGGCGGGGTTCTGGCAGCGGGTCTACAAGGAGATGAGGCCGGGCCTGTCACGGCGGTACCCCAAGCACCAGTGGCCGGAGGTTCCTGGTTAGACTGGATTCGATGCGAATCCCACGGCCCTGGTCCGCCCAGACGTCCGCCGCGAGCGAGGCCCGACGGGGCTGGGCCGGGCGGCTCCTTCTCATGGCGGCCGTGGCGCTGTTCGGGCTCTGGTTCTGGAACACCGTGCACAGCCCATCCTCGCCGGTGCTGCTTCCCGGATCCGGCGGGGAATGGATCCGGGAGAGCGCCCCCCTGAGGCTGACGGCGCGCTTCGACCCGCCCCGGCAGGTCATCTTCCGGCACACCGCCCTGGTGCCCCCCGGCGGGGGGACCCTGGAGGTGGGCGCCAGGGATGGGCTCAAGGTCTTCGTGGACCGCCTTCCCATCGTCCTCGACCCCCCGGGGCCTCCGGCACGGCGGGCCGACCGGATCATCCAATTACCACCCCGCGTGTCTCCGGGTTTCCATGAATTCGAGTTCCTGGTGGAGGCGACCCGCACCCATCCCCTGCTGCGGGTCCATGCCCCCGCGCTGGGGCTCGTCACGGACGCCTCCTGGGAAACCTCCCGGGACAGCCACGACTGGAGGCCCGCGGCGCTGGCCCGCGCCGTGACCCCACCCACCCTGGCCGGCGAATTCCCCTCGACCTTCCAGGCTCTTTCCGCCGCCGGTCCATGGCTGCTGCTCGCCTTCGGCGCGGGGGCCGCGGGAACCCTCCTGATGGCCCGGCGCACCGCCCCCAGGGCCGCCCAGGTGCGCGTGGCCATCCTGGGACTCTGGGCTGCCCTGGCGGTGAACAACCTGATCCGGCTGCCTTATCACATCGGAATGGACGCCGCGAGCCACCTCGACTACGTGAAATACCTGGTGGAGCACCATCGCCTGCCCTTGGCCGTGGATGGTTGGCAGATGTTCCAGCCTCCGCTAGCCTACCTCCTCTCGGCCCCCCTCTACGCCCTCGCCCCGGCCATGAACGATGCCCAGGCCCTCGTGGTGTTGCGGGCGTTGCCCCTCCTCTGCGGCCTGCTCCAGGTGGAGGTCTGCTTCCGGGCCGTGCGGGCCGTGTTCCCGCACCGGGACGACCTGCAGATCGCCGGCACCCTCATCGGTGGGTTCCTCCCCATCAACGTCTTCATCTCGCAGGCCTTCGGCAACGAGCCCCTGGCCGGACTCCTGGGATCCATCGCCCTCCTCCTCGTCCTGGCCCGCCACCAGGCCCGCCGGCCCCTGCTGGATCCCGGTTTCGGCGCTGCCCTGGGCGCCCTGCTGGGCCTGACCCTCCTGGCAAAGGTCTCGGTCCTTCTGGTGATCCCCTTCATCCTTGCGTTCTGCCTCCTCCGGGAGGATGCGGGGGCCGGCCGCCGCCTCCGGTTCCTGGCGGCCACCGGGGGCGCCCTGGCCCTCGTCGCCGGCTGGTACTTCCTCCGGAACTGGGTGCACATGGGCCGTCCCTTCATCGGCGGCTGGGACCCGGCCCGGGGCTTCGCCTACTGGCAGGACCCCGGCTACATCACCTTCCATTCCCTGACCACCTTCGGCACCGCCCTGGTGCGGCCGATCTATGCCGGGGCCGCGGGATTCTGGGACGGCCTCTACTCCACCCTCTGGCTCGACGGCACCGTGGGGTCCATCGTCCAAAGGGCCATGTGCCCCCCCTGGAACTATTCCTTCGTCGTGGCCAGCGCCCTCACCGCCCTGGCCCCCTGCGCCGCCCTGGCCGCCGGCGCCGCGGCCCTCTGGAGGAAACCCGCCGGAGCCCTCTGCCTGGCCTGCCTGGCGGCCCTAGTCCTGGGGATCTTCCGCCTGTACGTCACGGAAGTGCCCAGCTACGCCACCCTCAAGGGCTCCTACCTCATGGGCCTCCTTCCCTGCTTCGCCATCCTGGGGGCCGCGGGCATGGACCGGCTGGCCGGGAAGCTCTGGACGCGGGCCGTGGGCAACGGCCTCCTGGCGGCCTGGGTCGTCTCGGTCTACGCGGGCTATTTCATCGTCAGGTGAGGGGTCAGGAGGCGGCCTCTCCCAGGATCTCCCGCTCCAGGCTCTGGAGGCGCTTGATGCGGCTGAAGTGGCCGGGCTCCTGGGCCAGTTCCTGGGCGGTGCCGCGCTGGACGGCGATGCCGTCCTCCAGCACCAGCACGTGGTCGCACAGTTCGGCCACGAAGACGCGGTGGGTGGCCAGCACCAGGGTGGTGTCCACCAGGAAGGCGCGCAGGTTCTCCAGGATCCGGCTCTCGGTTTCGGAATCCACGGCGCTCAGGGCGTCGTCGAGGAGCAGGAGGCGCGGCTTGCGCAGGAGGGCCCGGGCCAGGGCCGTGCGCTGGCGCTCGCCGCCCGAGAGGACAACGCCGCGCTCGCCCACCACGGTGTCCAGGCCCATGGGCAGGCGCCGGATGAGGTCGTCCAGGCAGACCACCCTGGCCACCTCCCACAGCTCCTCCTCGGAGGCGCCGGGGCGGCCCAGGGCGAGGTTCTCCCGCAGGGACAGGCTGAAGAGGAAGGCCTCCTGGGGCACCCAGCCGATGCCGGCCCAGTGCTCCCGCAGCAGGTCCCGGTCCAGGGGCCGGCCGTCGAGGGTCAAGGTGCCCTCCTGGATCTCCCTCAGGCCGGCCAGCACCTGCAGGAGGATGGTCTTGCCGGAACCGATGCCTCCCACCACGGCCAGGCGCGAACCGGGAGGCAGGTCCAGGTCGAGGGGGCCGATGCCCCGGCCCGATTCGAAGCGGTGGGCGGCGCCCCGCAGCTCCAGGGCCGCGGGGCCCGGAAGAAGGGTCAGGGGCGCGTGCTCCGGCAGGAAGGCGCCGGGATCCCGCAGCACCTGGTCGATGCGCTCCTGGCCGGCCCTGCCCCGCTGGAAGAGGTTGGCGGACCAGCCCAGGCTCATGATGGGCCAGGCCAGGGTGGCCAGGTAGCCCGTGAACGCGGTGAGGTCGCCCAGGGTCAGGGCGCCGCGCAGCACCAGGGCGCCGCCGTAGGCCACCAGCACCAGGGCCGCGAGGCCCGCGGTGAAGGCCGAAAGGGGCATGTAGGCGCCGAACAGGATGGTCTGGGTGATGCTCATGCGGGCCTGGGTGCGGCTGAGCTCCTCGAACTCGGCCACGCGCAGATCCTCCAGCCCGAAGGCCTGGACCACCTTCTCGCCGGAGATGGTCTCGTGGCTGAAGGTGTTGAGCTGGGAGGTGACCACCTGGATCTTCTGCTGGATGCGGTGGCTCCATTTCCCGATGAGGTAGAAGCCCGCGGCCAGGAGCGTGAAGGGCATGATCACCGCCATGGCTAGGCGCGGACTGGCGTGGAGCATGAGGAAGAGGGTCATGGGCAGGAGGCTGGCGGTCTGCAGGAGGCTCATGAGGCCCGGGCCCGTGGCCATGCGGACGGTGTTCACGTCGTCGCCCATGCGGCTCATGAGGTCCCCGATCCGGCTCTGCTCGTAGAAGGAGAAGGGCCGCGCCAGGAGGGAGTCGTAGAGCTCCTCCCGCTGGCGCTTCTCCACCTCCCGGCTCAGGCCGATCAGGGTGTTGCGCATGAGGTAGCGCCCCAGGCCCGCGAAGAGGGTGAATCCCAGCATCCAGAGGAGGTCCCTGCGGCTGGCGTTCCACTGGCGCAGCTCCAGAGCGTGCACGGCCCGGCCCGACCAGAAGGGGACCCAGGCCGCGGCCAGGCTGCACAGCACCGAGGCCGACAGGCCCAGGAACAGGATCCTGCGGTGGGGGGCCACCAGCTTCCACCACCAGGGGGCGCGTCCGGTCAAAGTCGATCCCACGATTCCTCCATCAACCAGTGTACTCTGCCCAGCGTGGAGGCCCCATGATCCAGACCGGCAATCCCCTGCCCCCCTTCTCCCTCGAGGACGACCGAGGCGCCACGGTCACCCCGGCCACCCTCGCGGGGCGCTGGACAGTGATCTACGCCTACCCCAAGGACGCCACCCCCGGCTGCACCACCGAGGCCTGCGACTTCCGCGACAACTGGGCCCGGGTCCAGGCCGCCGGCGCCCAGGTGTACGGCATCTCCCGGGACTCCGTGGCCTCCCACCAGAAGTTCGTGGCCAAGCAGGCCCTGCCCTTCCCGCTCCTGGCGGACCCCGACAAGACCCTCCTGGCCCCGCTGGGGGCCTTCGGCCGGAAGGTGATGTACGGCAAGGAGATGGAAGGGATCATCCGCTCCACGTTCCTGGTGGATCCCACGGGCGTCGTGCGCCACGTGTGGCCGAAGGTCAGCGTGAAGGGGCATGTGGAGGCCGTGCTCGCCAAGCTGGCCGAACTCAGTCGCCCATGATGGAGAAGCCGCCGTCCACGTAGAGCACCTGGCCCGTGATGCCCCGGGCCATGTCGCTCAGCATGAAGACCGAGGCGTCGGCCACCTCCTCCTGGGTGGTGTCCCTGCGCAGCGGCGCGCGGCCGCGGTGGTGGCGCTGCATGCCGCCGAAGCCCGAGATGCCGGAGGCGGCGAGGGTCTTGATGGGACCGGCGGAGATGGCGTTCACCCGGATGCCCTGGGGCCCCAGGTCCGCGGCCAGGTAGCGCACGCTGGCCTCCAGGGAGGCCTTGGCGACGCCCATGACGTTGTAGTTGGGCACCACCCGGGTCCCGCCCAGGTAGGACAGGGCCACCACCGACCCGCCCTCGGACATGAGGGGCAGGGCGCTCTGGCAGAGGGCGGCCAGGGAATAGGCGCTGATGTCGTGGGCGATGCGGAAGTCCTCCCGGGAGGTGGCGACGAACTGGCCCTCCAGGGCGGCCCGGGGGGCGTAGGCCACGGCGTGCACCAGGAAGTCCAGGTGGCCCCAGACCCGCTTGAGCAGCTCAAAGGTCAGCAGGATCTGCTTGTCGGAGGTGACGTCCATGGGGATGAGGATCGGGTCCTGCCCCTCGGTGAGCTCCCGCACGTTCTTGGCGAGCCGGTCGTTCTGGTAGGTGTAGGCCAGCTCGGCCCCTTCGGCGTGCAGCTTCTGGGCGATGCCCCAGGCGATGGACCACTTGTTGGCGACCCCAACGACAAGACCGCGTTTGCCCTTCATCATCATCGGGAACCTCCTGGCAACTTTTGCGACAACCTCTCAAAATAACCCAAACGCGCTCACCGTTCCATCCTGGCCGCCTATACTCCAACCATGCTACTCCGACCGGCCCTGCTCCTCCTGACCTCCCTCACCCTGGCCGCGGGCTACAACCCCAGGCCCGACCTGGACGCGGGCCGCTACCTGAAGGCCCTGGCGGAGGCCGACGCCCACCTCCGGGACGAGCCGCGCAACGCCCTGGCCCTGGCGGCACGCTCCCAGGCCCTGACGGCCATGGTGCGCCTGCCCGAGGCCCTGGCGGCGGCCACCCGGGCCGTGGAGGCCCAGCCGGCCCTGGCCGATGCGCTCCTGGCCCGGGCCCTGGCGCGGGCCGGCACCGCCGTGCGCCAGAAGAACCTGGGCAGCCTCCGGGGCGTCTCGGGAGCCATGGACGACCTCCGGTCCGCGGTGAAGGCCGATCCCGGCCTGGTGGCGGCCTGGATGGCCCTGGGGCTGGGCTACGAGCAGCTCCCCGGCATTCTCGGCGGTTCCACCCGCAAGGCCCTGGACTGCGCGAACGCCCTCAAGCGCGTGGACCCCGGCAAGGGCCTCGCGCTGCAGGGCACCGTGCTCTCCATGGAGGGGCGCTGGCCCGAGGCCCAGGGGGCCTTCGGCTCCGCCCTGGCCGTAGCCCCCCGGGACCCCGAGGTCATCTACGCGTACCTGGACGCCCTGGGCAGCCGGGAGACCCGGAAGGGCCTGGGCGAGGCCGAACAGAAAAGGCGCCTGGCCCAGGAGGCCCGGCGGCTGCTGCCCGCCGCCCGGGGCAACGCCCGCGCCCTGGGCTCGGTGTGCGACGCGCTCATCGACGCCGACCTGGGCGAGGAGGCCTGGGCCGCGGCCTTCGGCTCCCTCCAGGACGCCGACGCTCCCAGCCTCATCCGGCTCCAGCTGGGCAAGATCGCGGCCCGGAGCGGCGTGCACCGGGACCAGGGGCTCGCCGCCCTGGACCAGGTGCTGAAGGAGCCCCTGGAGGGCGGCTCCGGCGGCTACGGCACGGCCCACTGGAGGCGCGGGCAGATCCTCAAGGCCCTGGGCCGCATCCCCGAGGCCAAGGCCGCGGCCCGGGCCGCGCTGGCGCTGGATCCCAAGGACAGCAAGGCCTCGCGGCTGCTGGAGGAGTTGTCCTGAGCTTTGCCGCTTCCCTCCCGGAGCCGGCTGCGCTTCACTGAAGAGGAGTGCCTTCCCGGTCGGAGCGTGCGCGTGAAATCGACACAGACATCGCTGTTCCGCCCCACCCCCAGGGCCTGGGCCTTCTGGTTGGGCAAGGCCCTCTTCAGCGGCCTCCTGTGCTGGCTGGCCCTGCGGAACGTCACCCTGGCCTCGATCCGGGACGCCCTCGCCACGGCGAACCTGCCCTGGGCCTCCCTCAGCATCCTGACGTTCATGGTGGGCCTGATGATTTTCGAGCCGCTGCGCCTGGCGGTGGCGGGCCGGCTGCCCATGGAAACCCAGCCGACCCTCGTTCGGTGGTTCACCGTTTCCCTGGAAAGCAGGGCCTTTTTCTACCTCCTCCCGGCGGGGATCGGGCAGGAGGGGTACCTCTGGTGGAAGTTGCGCCGGCAGGGCTGGAGCCATGGCAGCTGTGCCTTCCTGGTCCTGGTGGTCCGCATGACCGGATTGGTGTTCTGGATTTTCGCCCTGGTCTGGGCCCTGCGCGCTCCGGTCTTCCGGGGCGCCAGTTCCAGCCTTCTGCCCGGCGCCTTGGCTTCGCCCCAGCTCTGGTTCGCCGGCGCAAGCCTCCTGGGGGTGGCCACCCTGGCTCTGCCCTGGGTGTCGGCGCGGCTCGGCAAGGTCCAGCCAAGGCCCTTCTCACCGTGGCCCTGGGTCGGGCTCGCCCTGGCATCGGCCGGAACCCTTCTGGTTTGTATGCTTTCCTTCCGGTTTGGCGCCAAGGCCTTTTCCATTCCCATGCCCCTCGACCAGGCCGCCGGCTGCCTGGGCCTGCTCTTCATGGCCATGGCCCTGCCGGTGAGCCTGGCTGGCCTGGGACTGCAGGAGGGGATCCTCCTCCTGGTGGGCAAAGGCCTCGGCATTCCGCCCGGCCCGATGCTGGGCTTCAGCTGCCTTCTGCACCTGCAGCGCCTGGCGCCGGCGCTCCTGGGCCTGGTGGTGCTGTGCCTTCCGGATCTCCAGGGCGCCCATCCTTCACGGCCAGGACAAACGCCTTCGTGAAGAGCGGCCCCCAGGCATTCCGGTCGAACCATCCGACGGGCCGGAGCAGGAACGCCGGAAGGAAGCGGTACACCAGGCTCGGCAGGGCCAGGACCCGGGTGGTCTTCTGGACCCTCAACCCTTGGGACCGCAGCATCTCTCCGACCTTGGCCTCGGAATAGCAGAAAAGGCGGCCGCCCAGCTTCCGGTCGATTGCCGGAAGAATCCCGCGGGGCGTCCAGAGGAGGGTGTCGAAAACGAAAAGTCCGCCGGGCTTGAGGATCCGCGCAACCTCGGCGAAGTAGGCGGGGGCCTGCTCCACGTGGAAAAGGAACCGGAGGCTGCAGACCGCCTGGAAGGAGCCGCTTTCGAATTGGGTGGCGAATGCGTCGGTCTCCACCGCCTGGAAGGCGGGAGCGGCGAGCCTGGCATGCCTGAGCATGGCCGGCGAGGCATCCGCCCCCACGACGGAGGTGAACCCGGCTGAAGCCAAGGCACGGAGCAACCTGCCCGTGCCGCACGGCATGTCCAGGACCCGGGCGCCGCGGTCCAGGGGTCCCAGCAGGTCCAGAAGGGCCGCCTTCTCCCGGGCATCGACGTACTGCCCCCCGGGCGAACCGAACCGCCAGGAATCGTAGTTCTCCACCACCTCCTGCTGCTGGTAATACGTTCGCTTGTCCACAGGCTCCTCGGCTGGCGTCGTCAATAGGGGCGGCGGCAGAGCCGCTGGTAGGTCTGGATCAGGAGATCCACGCGCGCCTCGGCATCCGGCAGGTCCAGGAGGCTTGAAGGCATGGGGCGGTTCCGGCGCCGGGGCAGGTGGCGGATGACCCGGGCCAGGGCCGCCGGATCCCGCGGCGGCACCCAATCCAGGCCGGGACCCTCCGCGGGAAGAAGCGTCTCCAGGTAGGGCAGGCGCGAAACCACGAGCGGACAATGGGCCTGGTCCGCCTCCAGGATGAGGCTGGGGTACAGGGTCGTGGAGGCCAGACTCCTGTAGGGAAGGACGAGGGCGTCGATCGCCCTGAGCATGCGCTGCACGGGCACGAGCCCCGTCAGGAAGACCCGGCTCCGGGCGGACGCCTCCAGGGCCTGGACCCGTGCCCGGATCCGGTTCGCATCCCCATCGGACGAAAGCGCGATGACGAGGGCGAGGTCCGGGCGTCCCGGGTGGGCCTGCGCGAACGCTTCGATCAGGTCCTCGAGCCCCTTGACCCGGTGGGCATGCCCGATGAAGGCCAGAACGGTCGCCGACTCCCCGAACGGGTGCAGGGGCTCCGGGGACTCGGGCTCCGGCTCCGGCTCCGGCTCCGCAAAGTTCCCGATGGCCGTCACATCCTCGAAGCCGTGCCGCCTCAACCACGCTGCGTAGGGAGGGGCGGTGACCAGGTGGGCCAGCCGGAACCTGCGCGCCCAGACCACCCAGAACCCGTGATTGAGAATGAGGCGAGGGAGCATGAAGGCCGGGTCGTCCCGGAGATCCTTGCGGTGCTCGGCGTCGAAGGAGGTGGGGAGCCCTTCGGACTGCACCAGCACCCGGGACCGCCTCGTGGGGATGAAGAGCGCCAGGAACGAGAAGGCGGGCGTCGGCAGGACGAGATGCACGAAGCGATCCTCCTGCGCCGGCAGCGTCCTGAGCATTCGCCAGATGGACCGGAGGCGGCGCCAAAAGGGCCAGCGGACGAATGCGTCCAGGTCGGCCTTGCCGGGGGAACCGACCCCTTCGGGAAGGGCGAAATCCACCTGCATTCCCCGCGCCCTGAGGCGGGAGGCAAGGCTGGTCAGGCTGGTGACCTGCCCTCCCATGCGAAGGTTGAGGACGCAGAGGGTCAGGTGGGGCCCGGGGGAACCGGTCATGGCCGGGAAACGGCCGGCTTTCGGGCCACCAGGAGGACATGGGGAATGGGATGGAAGCGCTCCCGGTGCAGGTGGCGAACGACCACGACGCCTCCCAGGGCTTCCAGGGCCTCCCGGAGGGCGTCCGCCGACATGTAGGTGAATTTCTGCCCGGCGGAGAACGACATCTGGAACACCCCGCAGACCAGCCCCGAAAGTGCGCGGGACAGGGCCGCCTTCCAGCGCACGTCCCCGTCGATGGCCTTGAGGACCAGGAGGCCCGAAGGCTCCAGAACGCGGTACATCTCCGCGAGGAGGGTCAACTGGTCGCCGGGCGCGAAGCCGCTCAGGGTGTCCACGAGGAGGGCGGTGGTAAAGGAACCGTCGGGCGTGCCGGAAAGATAGGTGAATGCATCCTGCAGCACGAGTTCCACGTGGGGCTGGCCGGCGAAGCGCTGGCGCGCGCCGAGGATTTTCCGCTCGTCGATATCGACGCCCACCACCCGGGTGGACCGCGCCACCAGGCGCTTGAGCACGAGCCCTTCCCCGCATCCCACTTCCAGCACGCGGCCCTGGGCGGGGACCACCTCCGCCACCCGGTCAAGGGGAACGATGAGGTCCCGGAGTCCCCGCTGGAGGCCGCCGAGAAGGGCGGCCATTCCGCCCGCGCGGAGCCCCGTGCGAATGGGGGCGGGGCCGGTCATGGCCGGCCCTCCCCGGGCCCCGCGTCCGGATCCAGGGAGCCGCTCCGGCGCCGGACCAGGTAAAGCGGCCTTCCCTTCACCTCTTCGAAAATCTTGGCCAGGTAGAGGCCGATCACCCCGAGAACCGTGAGGGTCATGCCGCCCAGGAGCAGCACGGAAACCATCACGCTGGACCATCCGGGCAGGGTCCTGTTGGTGAAGGTGTGGGCGAAAATGATGTAGACGAGGTACACGAGGGAGACCAGGGAGACGCCAAGTCCCAGCAGTATCACGACCCTCAGGGGAAAGGTGGTCATCGAGACCAGCCCATCCCCCGCCAGGTTGACCATCCTCTTGAGGTCGAACTTCGTGGTGCCCGAGAACCGGGCGTCGGGGACGTAATGGATCCCCACCTGCCGGTACCCGATCCATGTGGTAAGGCCCCGGAGGAAGCGGGTGCGCTCGGGCAGCGTGGTCAAGGCCACAAGCGGGGCCCGGTCCAGGAGGCGGAAATCCGCGGCGCCGCGCGGGACGGGGCGTTCGGATACGAGGTCCAGGCACCAGTAGAACAGCGAAGCCGTCATCCGCTTCAGGGGCCCCGTGCGCACCTCGTCGTTGCGAATCGTATAGACCACGTCGTGGCCGCACTCCCACAGCCGCACCAGCTCGGGAATCATCCGCGGCGGGTGCTGCAGGTCGGAATCCATGGTGATCACGGCATCGGCGCCGCAGGACATGGCTTCCTGCATCCCCGCCGAAAGCCCGGCCTGGTGGCCGAAATTGCGGGACAGGTGCAGGACTCCCACCCGGGGGCGGGTGCGGCTCATTTCGTCCAGCAGGGCCGTCGTTTCGTCATCCGAGCCATCGTTGACCAGCAGGATGGGGAACTCGTGCTGCAAGGGGGCCACGGCCTCCTCGATGCGATCGAGGAGTTCGACGATGTTGCCCTTTTCGTTGAAGACCGGGGCAACGATGAAGACCCTTTTACGTTTCATTCGCTGAGCGCCTCATTCATGGCCCTGCGGATATCTCCGGAAGCAAGCTGATCCCACTCAGTCTGCCATTGATATCCCCAATGCGGATAACCCGCATTGAGCGCGGCGCTGCCAAAACCGGGATGGACGACCAGTTCCACCTGTTCCCCCCGGGCCAGGGCCGGCCTGGCGCGCCGGGCGGCCCTCGCCGCGGCCTCGGCCGTCATGCGGCCCGCGGATTCGATCCCCACCGGGCGGACCCCACGGCATCGGTCCAGGGGCCAGCCCTTCAGCGACAGGGTGGAAACCGCGTCGACCAGCACCTGCTTGGCCGGCCCGGGCAGGATCCTCGAGATGGCCCGCACCTCAAGCCCCCGGGCCTCGAAGACCTGCCGGAGGGCGCGCCACAGCACCGGGAAAAGGTGCACGTGCTGGTGGCTGTTCACGAACGCCACGGGCACCCCCAGATCCAGAAGCCGGTCGATCTGCAGGGCTCCTTCCCGGGCCAGGGGTTCGGCCAGGGACGGATGGAGCGCCAGGACGCCCAGCAAGGACCGGTAGCTGCCGGGGAATCGCCCCCCGGTAAGAAGGGGAGCCAGGGCCGGATCCTGGCCCAGGGGGGCCTCCTCCACGAAGACGAGGTGGGCCCCCAGGGTGACCCCCGGCGCCTGGAGCCGGGTCCAGGATCCCAGCAGGGCCCCCGCATGGGGCATCAGGCTCACCGCATCCACCTGCCCGGCCGCGGCCAGGGCCTCGATGCCCGCGTTCACGCCCGGATCGAGGCCATAATCGTCGGCGGTGATCCGGATCCTCACCATAGGCCGTCTTCGTAGAGGCTCGATTCCGGGGATATCAGATACGGAAGGTTCGCACCCCCCAGGGCTTCGAGCTTGGGCATGAGGAAATACACCAGACTGGGCGCCTCCACCAGGTCGATTTCGTGGCTGCCGGAGGCCAGCGGAAAGGCCTCCCCGGCGGCCCGGAGGTGCCCGTCCACCCGGCAGGGACCCCCTGCGACCTGGAACATCTGGTCCCGGCCCACCTGGAGAACCTGCTTCACCCGCGTCCCATCCACCCCGGCGGCCAGGACGGCCAGATCCGGGGCCACCTGGTAGTACCGCTGGGAGAGCCAGCCGCGGTCCGCCTGGTTCAGCCATCCGGGGATCCGGTAGCTGGCGATGATGACCTCCGGCACGGCCTTGCGGAGTTGGCCCTGCAGGTCGATCCGCCCGGCGTTGTAGAGCGGCATGGAGATCGCCGAAAGGCGCCAGTTGTAGATCGAGGGGCGGAAGAGCCCGATGCCTTCCAGGGCGAACACGTGCGTATCGGGGCGGGTGGAGGCGAGCGCAGCGGCGAGGACCCGCTGATGGCCGTTCGTGGCGCGGGTGGCCAGGCGATGGAGAAGGGGCCCGTGCAGGGCCGGCATGGCCGCCAGCAGCCCCACCGCCGCGGCGAACCGCCACCCCCTGGGCTTGATGAATCCCAGTGCATGAATGCAGCCAGCCCCCACGAAGGGCGCGGCGATGGGCACCAGGATCACGAAGTTGTACGAATAGAAGGCCGGGTTGAGGGCGACGAAGAGGACGCCGGTGGCCAGGACCCCCAGTACCACCAGGAGGGTTTCCCGGCCCCTTTCCCCGCGCCAGGAAAAGCACCCCGCAATGCCCAGGACCCCCAACGCGCAGAGCAGCGGGTCATGGGCAAGGAAATGGGAGAAGGCCTGGCCCTTGATGGATCCATCCTGGCCCGACTGATGGGCGATCTGGCCCAGGAGGCGGTTCCCCTCGATGAAATAGGGAAGGGTGTGCGTCAGGGCCAGGTAGCCTGCGAACAGCGCGGCGATGGCGAGGCAACCCCCGGCCACCCGCCCGAGTGTGGACAGGTAGCCCCTCCAGTCGAACGGGGTTCCCTCGCCGGACCACCCGCTCCGGGCAAGGAGCAGGGCCACGCCCGGCAGCAGGATTACCGCCTTGATCCGCAGCACGAGGGCGATCCCCAGGACGCACCCCACGACCCAATGGCGCCACCGGCCCGGGCCGGAACCGGCCGCGAGCCAGAGCAGGGCGAGCCAGAGGACGCAGGAAAGCAGGTCCGGCCGGATATCCAGGCACCGCTCCAGGAAGGCCCAGGACGCCATGGAGGCCACGGCCGCGAAGGGCGCGGCGGGCCCCGGAAAGCACCTGGATGCAAGGGCGGCCGCCAGGACCGGCACCAGGGCCGCGAGGAGGACGAGCACGGCGCGCACGCCGAACGCGACGCCGAGGGTAGGCCCGAAATAATTGAAAAAGGGTCGGATGAGGTCCGGAAGCACGTGATAGCTCTGGATCCCGAAATCCCGCGGGGCGACCTGCCCCAGGTGCTGCAGCCAGGCTGTATAGAGGATCTGATAATCGTCGTTCACGAAATAGCGTCCCGGCACCGCCAGGGCCTCGCACAGGACCATCAGCCCGATCAGCAGCGCCGCCACGGCCCAGAGCACCCGCATCGAACGGGGTTCGCCCAAGTCGTGGCCGGAAAGCTTCGGAATCATTAATAACACCTGTGCGAAGGGGGAACCCGAGGCCGGGATCGGGCTTCCGGGACCGGTGCCTCCGGCCCGCTCGCCTTCCCTGGGGCGGGGCGAGGTCCCACCGTCCCACCGGCCCCCCGTTTCAAGCGACGTTCGGGGCCATGCCAGCCCCGAAAAAAGGTGACGTCCCGCGTCAACGAGGCCGACGCCCTGCGGCAAGCCCGCTGGCCGAAAAGGCCATCAAACATTTTTTTTTCACCACTTCCTAATAGCATCCACAGAGATTATCCTGGTAGCCGAAACCAAGTCCACCCCTCCCCATGATGGCATTGGAGTTGCTTCCATAGGGGTCCATCTCACCGAAGGAGATCTCATGAAGAAACAGTCCGGCTTCACGCTCATCGAGTTGCTCCTGGTGCTTGCCATCATTGGCATCATCAGCGCGATCGCCATCCCGGCTCTGCTCAGCCAGCGCGCCCGTGCCCGTGACAAGACGGCCATCTCCAACATGGAAGGCCGCGTCGGCGATCTCATCGGCCAGTACGACAAGTTCCGGGAGCAGGGCCTGTCCTCCACCGACATCGTCACCAGCCTCCAGAACTACATCAAGCAGACCGGTGGCAGCGACAAGAACCCCTGGGACGGCACCGCTCCGGCCTTCGCGACGGACATGCAGACCCTCGCCATGGACACCACCCAGTCCCTCGCCATCGCCGCCCTCAAGGGCGTCGCTCCCACCACCGGCCAGGCGGCCTTCCGCATCCAGTTCCCCACCTCCGCCAACCCCGGCTGGCTCGGTGGCGTCGTCACCATCAATGGCCTGATCCAGGCGTCCAACCACGTCGCCAAGGTTTCCGCCATCGAGTAGCATTCATCTTGTTCAAAAACGCCAAGAGGGGGTCCTTGACTCCCTCTTGGCATGTCTAGGGGAGTTTTGGAATGGCGGGTAGGCTGGGCAGATGGGCGGCACCCTTGCTGGCAGGGGCCCTTTGGGCCCTGGGGTTGGCGCTGGTATTCCTTCTCCGCCTGAAGACCGCGGAAGCGGGCCTCAGCGTGCTCCTGGTCACGGGGTTCGGCGCCGCCCCGATCCGGAACTTTGCCGCGGGCTTCGCGTTCACCTTGCTGATTCCCTTCTACATGCTCGCCGGCATGATCCTGTGGGGTTTCACCCTGGCCCTTGCTTCCGCGTTCCGGCCCCGGTTCTCCCACGACTGGTCGGCCCGGGAGGGGTTCCTCCTCACCCTTTCGGCCCTCCTGGGGGTTCACCTGCTGCTTTGGTGGCAGGTCCCCACCACCCTCTGGCTCCTGCCGGGGCTGAGGGCCCTTCCCTTCTTCCTGTTGTTCCCCCTGCTGCTCGCTTTGACCCTGGTGTTCCCGGTTCTCTGGATCCGCCGGCAGGCCCTGGGCTGGCTGCGCGGCGCCCTCCTGGCGGGGGCCTGGTTCGCCGCCTGGTCCATCCTTCCCCTGGCCCCCGCCCACCTTCCGAGGCTTCTCACCCAGGCCAAAGGCGGCAGCGACCCCGCCAAGGTCCTCATCGTCGGCCTGGACGGCCTGCGGGGCGACGTGGGCCAGGAGGCCACCGCCACCTGGAAGGGCACCGCCTATCCCCGCGCCTACACGGTGATCCCCGCCACGCGCCTGCTCTGGCACATCCTCTGGGGCGGCGACCCGCTCATGTACACCATCGGCCACGCTCCGCCCACCCTGGACGAACTGGTCGGCAAGACGCCCCTGCCCATCATCGACCAGGCCCATGCGAAGGGCTGGAAACCCCGCTTCTACATCGACGATGGGGGCACCATCGGCCTCGCCGGCAAGGTCGCCAACTTCGACGACGTCCTCATGCCCGCGGCAGGCTGGGAGAATTTCGTGAACTCCAACATGAGCGCCAGCTTCCCGCTGTTCGCCGCGTGGGAGAACTGGGGCCGGGCCTTCCCGACCACCAATCCCTGGGCGCCCCTGGACGCCGGACTGAAGGAGGCCCTGCGCCTGGGGCGCGGTTCCAAGCTCGTGATGTTCCACTCCTGCCTGGCCCACGTGCCCATCTTCCTGGACCGGGAGGAGCTCAAGGAGATCCCCCGGTGGTGGACCCTGGCGCCGGGCACCCTGGAGCCCTACTACGCGCGCCAGCAGGTGACCCCTGCGCGGGTGGCCACCTACGACACCCGCAGGGACCCCTTCCTTTCCTACACCATCCGCATGAAGTCCATCCTCCGGGCCTGGGAGCCCATCTGGAACGGCCTGGACCAGGACCCGCAGTACCGGGGCGCCACCCGCGTGCTGTTCTCCGATCACGGGGAGCGCTTCCACCACGTGACCGACAAGGTCCGCCTCAGCGGCGTTCACGGCTATAACCTGGACCCCTGGGAGGCCCGGATCATGCTCAAGGTGGACGGGCCGGGCTTCGAGGCCAAGCCCGGGGCTCCGCCGGTGCAAGCCACCATCAGCGTCCTGTCCATCCGGGACGGCGTGGCCGCGGCCCTGGCCAGCGACGGCGGCCTGGACCGCCAGGCCCTGGAACGGGCCTACCCACGCGCGCCCATGCGCTACCAGACCATGAGCATGGACCTGTTCACGGCGGATCCGCCGGGGCTCTTCCGGGAAATGACCGTGTCGAGCCTGGTGGGCCGCACCGCCATCGGCAAGGGCGGCATCTGGTTCGTGGCGGACGATTCCCCCGCCGATACCCGGGCGGAGGAAGTGACCGTGGCCTGGGGCGAAGGCGAGAAGATGACGGTGATCAAGCCCCTCAAGGGCGGGGGCGCCCTCCGGTACGAGTATGACGGCCTCGCCCTCAAGGCCGCGACCCGCATTCCGGAGTCCGACTACGCCACGGCCAAGGCCGAGATCAAGGCCGCCCTTGCAGGCTCAGGAGCCTTCGCCGCGCCTCCGCGTTCCCAGGCTGCAGTTCCACCACCCTCCTGAACGCCGCCTCCGCTCCCCGGCGATCCCCCATCCGTTCCAGCTCCAGGCCCAGGTGGAACTGCGGGAGGGGCTGGCGGGGGTTCACGGCCACGCAGCGGCGGAGCACCTCCAGGGCCTCCCTGCCGCGCCCCAGGGCCGAAAGGGAGATGGCCAGGTTCAGCCCGGCCGCCTGATCCCTGGGATCCGCCCTCCAGGCGGCCGCAAAGAAGCCCGCGCCTTCCCCTTCCCGGCCCAGCTGGCGCAGGATGAAACCCAGGGCCATGCGCGCCTCCTGGGAAACCTGCACCGGGCCCCGGGAATCGGGATCCTGGAGACGGCGGACCTGCTCCAGGTCGATGAGCTGCCCGTAGAAGGGGATGGCTTCCTCCAGCCGGTCCAGTTCGAGGAGGGTCCGGGCCACCGCCTTCAGGGCGCTGGTGTCCCCGGGCCGGGCCCGCAGCGCCGCCTGGAACGGAACGAGGGACGCCTCCTTCCGCCCCGCGGCGTTCAGGGCGAGGCCCATCCCGAAGTTGGCCTGGTAGGACGCGGGGTCCAGGTCCAAGGCCGATCGGTAGACGTGAATGGACTCGTCCAGGCGCTTTTCCATGAAAAGGCCCAGGCCCAGATTGTTCACCGCCACCAGGTTGCCCACCGGGGCGACCTGGAGGGCCCGGCGCCAGAGGGTGATGTTGTCGTGCCAGTAGGCCGTCTGGGCGCGGGCCTGCACCGTCAGGAGGCCCACGGCCAAGACCGGCACCGCCGTCCGGGCCGCGGCCGGGATCCGGAGGACCCGGGCCACGCTGCGGCCACCCCACGCCAGGATGATGAAGGCGCCGATGTACGGCACGTAGGTGTACCGGTCCGCCAGGGCCTGGGAGCCCACCTGGATGATTCCGATGACGGGAAGGATGGCGACGAGGTACCAGAGCCAGCCCACAAGCAGCCACGGCGCCCGGTCCCGGAACCGGATGGCCAGCACCGTGACGAGAACCACCGCGGCCACGCACAGGGCGGTGGTCCACGGCTGGACGGCCTCGGGGCGGAACGGATAGAAGGGCCCCAGGTTGACCGGCCAGACCAGCATGCCCAGGTAGCGCACGGAGCTCATCGCGGCGTTGCCCAGGCGGATGCCCAGGGCCACCCGATCCTGGATGGCCATGGCGCCGCCCGCGCGTTGCACCGCCATCGTCACCACGCCGCTGAGCAGCGCCAGGGCGAACATCGGCGCCTTCTCCCGAACCAGGAGCCGGAAGGCGCCCCAGGAGGTGAACCGCCCCAGGGGCCAATAGTCCAGCAGGAGCATCAGCAGGGGAAGGGTGACCAGCATCGGTTTCGCCATGAGACCCAGGGCATAGAGGCCCAGGACCAGGGCCTGGCGCCAGGGGGAGGGTCGCAGGATCCGGGCCTGGTGGGCCATCAAGGTCAGCAGGGCGAGGCAGGTGCTGAGGACGTCCTTGCGCTCGGCCACCCAGGCCACGCTCTCCACGTGGGCCGGGTGCACCAGGAAGAGCGCCGCCACCAGGAGGCTGGGCCCGAATTCCCGGGTCTGGACGTACAGGATCCGGAAGAGCAGGGCCCCGTTGGCGAGATGCAGGGCCACATTGACCAGGTGATGCCTGCCGGCGTCCAGGCCGAACAGGCTCACGTCGGCCATGTGGGAAAGCCAGGTGACGGGATGCCAGTTGGAGATGGTGCCGGTGGTGAAGGCCCAGCGCACGTTGCTCCAGGTCAGGCCCGCGAGCGTGTGGGGGTTGTCGAAGATGTAGGTGGGGTCGTCAAAATTGGTGAACTGGAAATGCCGGACCTGGCCGAAGACGATCCAGGCCAGGACGGCCAGGCCCAGGTACGCCCATGGCTGGAGCCGGCCTCTCACCGCGCGGCCGGGAACAGGGGCGATTTCACGAGGCCCAGCCTGGCCAGCCGGAACGTGAGGGCCGTGGCCAGGCAGCCGAACCCGTACCGGACACTGCGCCGGAAGTTGATCGAGGAGGCCTCGACGAAGTATTTGGCCGGGCAGGTGACTTCGGCGATGGTGAAGCCGTGCCAGATGATCTGCGCGAGCATCTGGTTGTCGAAGACGAAGTCCTCGCTGTCCGGTTCCAGGTCGAGCGTCTCGAGCACCTCCCGCGAGAAGGCGCGGTAGCCGGTGTGGTACTCGGAGAGCTTGGCCCCCATGAGGACGTTGCTGAACAGGGTGAGGAACCGGTTGGCCACGTACTTCCAGCCCGGCATCCCCTGGCCCATGGCGCGCCCGCCCAGGATGCGGGAGCCCAGGGCGCAGGGGTAGAGCCCGTTGGCGATGATCGAGGCCATGGCCGGCAGGAGCAGGGGCGTGTACTGGTAGTCCGGGTGGATCATCACCACGATGTCCGCCCCCTGCTCCAGGGCCAGCCGGTAGCAGGATTTCTGGTTGCCCCCGTACCCCCGGTTCCGTTCGTGCACATGGACAATGGTGTCGGGCAAGGTCCGGGCGAGCGCGGCGGTGTCGTCGGTGCTGCAATCGTCCACCAGGATCACCTGGTCCACGATTCCCTGGTCCATCACCTCCTCGTGGGTCCGCAGGAGGGTCTTTGCGGCATTGTATGCGGGCATCACGACGACAAGCTTCTTGCCTCTGATCATTGGGCCATCCTAGCGATGAACCAGGATAACCCTAGTCGAGCTCCCGGTGCTCCCAGGCCACGCCGAAGTGGGCGAGGATGCCCTCCCGCTCCACCCGCTCCTGCTCGGCGATGCTGGCGTAGGGCCGCAGGAACACCACGCGGCGCACCCCCCGGCGCACCAAGGCGCGGGTGCAGGTGAGGCACGGCTCGTCGGTGACGTAGGCGGTGTGCACGGCGCCGTCGCAGAAACCCAGGGCGTTCTCCTCGGCGTGGCTGGTGTGCAGGCAGCGCATGCCGGGGCCGCAGGTCTCGGGGGTGCAGTGGGGCATTCCGGGCAGGGCGCCGTTGTACCCCCCCGAGGCCAGGCCCCCGTCGGCGCGCAGAAGGACGCAGCCCACCTTCAGGCGGCAGCAGGTGCCCAGGCGGCTGAGTTCCAGGGCCATGCGGAGGAACACCTCGTCCTTGAGTTCGGATCGGCTCATGCGCTGACTCCTGGGGTCCCTAGCGGCCCTGGACCACTTCGATGTCAATCTGATGCACGGGGCCGTCGCTCCGTTCCTGCCACAGGATGTGGGCCCCCAGGGCCCGGGCCAGCTGGTTGACGCCCTCGCGGGTGTCGGGCTGGAGGGCGTTCTTGAGCTCGGCGTGCAGGGTGAGCCTCAGCTGGGCGCCCCGGAGCCGCTCCCCCTGGCGGGCCATCTCCCGGTAGACGCCCAGCACCACGGTCTCGGCGCTGGGCCTGCGCCCGGAGCCCTCGCAGTGGGGACAGGCGCTGGTGAGGAGCCGCTCCAGGCTCGGTCCGGTGCGCTTGCGGGTCATCTCCACCAGGCCGAAGTCGCTGATCTCCACGGCCCGGGCGTGGTTCCGGTCCCGCTCCAGCTCCTCCTGCATGCGCTTCATGACGGCCTCGCGGTGGGCGGGGTCCATCATGTCGATGAAGTCGATGACCACGATGCCGCCCAGGTTGCGCAGGCGGAGCTGGCGCACGATCTCGGGGATGGCCTCCATGTTGGTGAGGAAGACCGTCTCCTCGAGGTCCTTCTTGCCCACGAACTTGCCGGTGTTCACGTCGACGCTGACGAGGGCCTCGGTCTGGTTGATGACGATGCTGCCGCCGTGGCGCAGGAAGACCTTGGGCTGGCGCGCGGCGTCGATCTCCTTCTCGATGGCGAAGGCCTCGAAGATGGGCAGGTCCGAGGTGAAATGCTTGACCCGGCCCACCCACTCCGGGTGCAGGCGGCTCACGAAGTCCACCACCTCGCGGTAGGTGTCGTCGCGGTCCACCCAGAAGCTGGCCACCTCCTCCCGGAAGAGGTCCCGGAGCACCTTCTGGAGCAGGCGGAAGTCCTTCCACACCAGGCTGGGCGCCTGGAGGTGCTGGCAACTGCCCTGGAGGTCGTTCCACAGCTCCCGCAGGTAGGCCACGTCGCTCACCAGGTCCTCGTCCTTCTCGCCGATGGCCGCGGTGCGGACGATGAAGCCCTCTCCGGGCTGCGCGTGGCTCTTGATGAGGGCGCGCAGGCGCTCCCGCTCGGCGGGATTGGTGATCTTGCGGGAGATGCCCACGTGCTCGATGCCCGGCATCAGCACCAGGAACCGCCCGGGGAAGCTGATGTGGCGGGAGAGCCGGGGCCCCTTGCTGCCGATGGGGTCCTTCACCACCTGCACGAGGATCTCCTCGCCCTCCTTCACGGGGGGCAGGGTCACGGGCAGGGCGGGGAACTCCAGGGGGCCTTCGCCCCCCTCCTCCTCCTCGGCCACCTCCTCCGAGGGCAGGCGGTGGGTCTCGGGCTCGTCCAGGTACAGGAACCCGTCCTTGGCCCCGCCGATGGCCACGAAGGCGCTCTGCATGCCCTGCAGGAGCTTGGCCACGCGGCCCTTGTACACGTCCCCCACCTGGCTGACCTGGGTGGTGCGCTCGATGAAGAGTTCGCACAACTGGCCGTTCTCAAGAAGGGCTATTCGCATCTCCAGCGGGGTCGCATTGACCACGAGGGACCGTCGGACTTCCATGGCTGTTACCTCTCAAGAAGTCGGCGGAAGCGCGTCGCGCGATTCCCCAGGCGCTCCCGGTCCTTCCTGGCCGGGGGCTGACACACTTTTAGCAACTCTGCGGAACAATGGGAAGCCCGATTAGAAAATTCCGGTGGAATCCGGCCAATCGGCCCCCGTCCGGCCGCCTCACGCCTGGGCGGCCAGCTCCGGCCCCGGGGTGCGTTCCCGGTCGGCGAGGCTGGTGATGCGGTTCCTTTCGTCCACGAAGACCACCTTGGGCTTGCGGGCCGCGGCCTCCTCCTCGGTCATCCAGCCGTAGGCGGCCAGGATCACCAGGTCCCCGGCCCGCACGTGGTGGGCGGCGGCGCCGTTGATGCCCACCTCCCCCGAGCCTTCCGTGCCGGGAATGACGTACGTGCTGATGCGGGCGCCGTTGGTGACGTCGTAGATGTCGATCTTCTCGTTCTCAAGGAATCCGGCGGCCCGGATGAGGACGGGATCGATCGTGATGGACCCTATGTAGTCCAGATCGGCCCGGGTGACGACGCAACGATGGATCTTCCCGAGCAGGAAATGCCTTTGCATGGTTTCCTCCGGTCCAGGCCCCGGAAAGGGGTCCCAGCCAACCGTAGAGTTTGGGGCCAAAGGCGGTTTTCGTCCAGCCTAGGCTTCCAGGTGGCTTATGAACTGCGTGGGCTCCCCCGACGGGGTGAGGAGGACGTTGTCGATGAGCCGGGTGTTCCCCACGACCACCGCCGCGCAGAGCGCCGCGGGCCGGAGGATCATGCCCTCGATGGGATCGAGGCCCGAGGGGTCCACCACCGTGCAGTACTGGACCTCGCCGGCGCCTTCCATGCTCTCCCGGGCCAGGGCCGCCAGGGATGCCGCATCCCGCTGGCCCTGGGCGAAGGCGGCGGACGCGGCCAGGAGGCCGCGGCTGATGCCCAGGGCCCGGGCGCGCTCGTCCTCGGTGAGGTAGGCGTTGCGGGAACTCAGGGCGAGGCCGTCGGATTCGCGCACGGTGGGGGCCACGAGGATGTCCACGGGCAGGTTCAGGTCCTTGACCACCCTGCGGATGATGGCGGTCTGCTGCAGGTCCTTCTGGCCGAAGAAGGCCAGGTCGGGCTGCACCATGTTGAAGAGCTTGGCCACCACGGTGGCCACGCCCCGGAAGTGTCCCGGGCGGAACTCGCCGCAGAGGGCGTCGGCGATGGGGCCCACGGAAATCGAGGTGCAGAAGCCCGTGGGATAGACCTCGGCCGCCTCGGGCATGAACAGGATGGCCACACCCAGGCGCAGACAGAGGTTCTGGTCCCGTTCGTGGTCCCTGGGGTACCGCGACAGGTCCTCGCCGGGGCAGAACTGGGTGGGATTGACGAAGACTGAGACCACCGTGGCGTCGCACCGGGCGGTGCTCTGCTTGATGAGGGAGGCGTGCCCCTCGTGGAGGTACCCCATGGTCGGGACGAAGCCGATGCTCTTGTGGCTTTCGCGGAGCGCCTTGAGGGCGACCTTCAGTTCGGAGATGGTTCGGATGATGCGCATGCGTGAAACCTAGCGAGTGGGCTTCCAGGCCCTGACTTGATCCCGTGCGGGTTCTGGAAGCATATAGGACTCTTGGGGTCCTGGGAACCTTCCGGCGCGCACGTCCTCGCCCCACTGGACCATGGCTTCCGTCAACTTCTCGAAACCATTCATGTATGTCCTGACGAATTTGGCCGAAGGCGCCGGCAGGAGGCCGAGAATATCATGGAATACGAGTACCTGCCCTGAGCACCCCGGACCGGCGCCGATGCCGATGGTCGGAATGGACAATTCCTGGGTGATCCGCTCCGCCAGTTCAGCCGGTATCCCCTCCAGGACCACGCTGAAGCACCCGGCGTCCTGGATGCGAAGGGCGTCCTCCAGGAGTTCCACCGCCGCCTTGGCCTCCCGGCCCTGCACCTTGAAGCCGCCCATGGCGTTCAGGCTCTGGGGGGTGAGCCCCAGGTGGCCCATGACGGGGATCTCCGCCTCCACCAGGGCCCGGATGACCGGCACCCGGCGGGCCCCGCCCTCCAGCTTGACGCCCTGGGCTCCGGAACGGATGAATCCGCCGGCGTTGCGCAGGGTGTCCTCCAGGCCCAGGTGGAAGCTCAGGTAGGGCATGTCCACCAGCAGCAGGGCCCGGGGCCGGGACCGGACCACGGCCTCCAGGTGATGGGCCATCATGGCCAGGGTCACGGGCAGGGTGTTCTCGAAGCCCAGGCAGACGTTGCCGACGCTGTCGCCCACCAGCACCACGTCCACGCCCGAGGCGTCGGCGATGCGCGCGGTGACCGCGTCGTAGGCGGTGGTCATGACGATCCGGTCGCCGCCGTCCCGCATGCGCTGCAGGTCGGGGACGGTCACGGATCGGCTGGCGGCGGGGGCGTGGCTCATGGGATCACCCTGGGGGAAGGCACGGGAGGCAGGTTGGCCTGCGTGGGGCTCCAGTCTGCCAGAGGATCCGGTTTCGCAGGCGGGGGCAGGCGCATGCCCGCGGCTTCCACCGCCATGCGGAACCCGTGGATGTCGGGCCGGGCCAGGAAGGATTCCTCGTGGTGGGAGGGCAGGCGGGACCGGAGCTCCTGGAGGCTTGGAAGGGCGTCCTGGATCCGGCTCCTGGCGCCCAGCCGCTCCCCCCGGGCCAGGAGGAGCTCCGAGGCACGGGTCTCCGCTTCGAGCACCTGGGCGTGGAACCGCAGCTCCCGCGCCAGGCCCACCACCTCGCCCCAGGCCAAGAGCGCCTGGGAGACCACCGCCTCCGAGGACCCCGACCGGTTCAGCAGGAGGGCGTGGGCCCGGTGCCACTCCAGTTCCAGCCAGCGCGAGCCGGTGCCCTCCACCGGCCCCTTGAGCCGCTCCAGGTGGACCCAGGCGGACTCCGGGGCCAGGGCGCCGGCCTCCAGGGTATCGGCCTGGATGCAGCGCAGCCGGGCCAGGCTCTCCCTCCAGGCGTACCCGCCTTCCCCGAACCGGTTGGCGGCCTCCAGGAACAGGCGCCGGGCCTCGCGCCAGGCCTCCATGAACGCCGCGATCTCCCCGCCCAGGAACGCGGCCTCCGCCAGTTCCAGCGACGTGACGGCCTCTCGGGGGCCCTCCGAGGCCTTGACCAGGAGAAACTCCGCCTGGACGAAGTCGCCCGCGGCCGCCAGGGTGCGGGCCTTCCACGCCAGGGCCCGGGCTGCCAGGGCCCGTTCGCCCATGGCCTGGTAGCGCCGCAGGGCGCTGTCGAGGTGGGCCAGCGCCGGCGCCAGCTGCTGCTGGCAGCTGCGCAGGATGCCCAGGTCCAGGTGGCAGTCCGCCTTCAGCCCGGCGTCGTCCAGGGCCCGGGCGAGGCCCAGGCCCTCGTTGAAGTACTGCCCGGCGGCCTCCATCTGCCCCAGCCCAAGGTGCGCCTGGCCCAAGGCCTCGGCGGCCTCCGCGAGCCTTCGGCGGTCCCCGTCGTGCTCCAGGAACCGCCGGCCCTCGCCCAGGGAGGACGCGGCCATCTGGAACTGCGCCCGGTGGCCCTGGACCCGGCCCAGTTCCAGCAGCAGGTCCACTTGGTCCCGGTGCCCGTCGCCCGCGCCCTTCTGGGCGAGGAGGGAGAGCCCCTCCTCCAGCGCGCGCAAGGCCTTACCCCCCGCGCCCTGGGCCTGGTGGAGCCGCCCCAGGGCCAGGCGCAGCCGGGGCTGCTCGGCGTGGAAGGGATGGTCCGCCAGGCACGCCGCGGCCATGCGGATGGACTGGTGCGCCTCCCGGAAGCGGCGCAGGCCGATTTCCGCGAAAGCCTTCTTGCGGTGCAGGCGCGCGGCCTGCTCCTCCTCCACGGCGCCCGGCCCGGGCTCCCCCAGGGCCCGGATGGCCTGGTCCAGGGCCTCCCGGGCCAGGTCGAAGGGCGAGCGGTCCCCGGCGGATTCCCACGCCACCCGGTCCCCGGCCCAGGCATCGGCCAGGAATTCCCAGAGACGGGCCCGTTGGCGGGGATCCGGTCCCAGGTCCAGGGCCTCGGCCACCACGTCCCGCGCCTCCAGGGGTCCGGGCAGTTCGCGCTCCACGGCCGCGAGCACCTGGGCCAGGGCCGTGGCCTCCCCCGAGGCGCAGGCCAGGAGCCGTGCGGAAAGCACGGGCCGGCGGCCCTCCTCCTCCAGGGCCCGCAGGAGGGCCCGGGCCAGCCGCGGCCGCTCCTGGGGCGAGGTGCGCCCCAGGATCAGCTCGCGCACCCAGGGGTCCGGGATCCGGTAGCACCCCTCGGCCAGGAGGGCCAGGCGCGCGCCGGTCACGGACTGCAGGGGCGCCTCGGCGGCGTCCGTGTCCAGTCCCAGGGCCCGCGCCAGGGTGGCGTGGGCGAGGGGCGTCCCCGCCAGGGCCAGGGTGCGCGCCGCCGCCAGGGCCGCGGGTTCCAGGCGCTCCAGCCGCCCCACGAGGATGGCCTGCTGGCGGCCTTCCTGCACGTCAGGGGCCGCAACGTCCCCGCCCGGGCAGGTCCAGCGCCCGTCCTGGCGAACCAGGCGACCCTCCAGGATGGCCATCTCCAGGATGCCCTGCAGCAGGCCCGCGTTGCCCAGGGAGGCCCGGCACACCCCGGCCACGAAGGCGTCGGGAAGGGCGTGGGGCCCCAGCAGGTCCTCGAGGATCTCCGGGAGCCGCGCATCCTCCAGGCGGTCCAGGAACACCGTGGCGACATTCTCCTGGTTGCGCATGGACTCCAGGTAGGACTTGAGCCCCTGGCAGGTCCCCATGCCCCGGAAGGCCAGCAGCCATGGCACCTTGGAATGTCCCGCCAGGCTCCGGAGCAGGTCCAGGACCTCGGGCGTCACCAGCTCCAGGCCCCGCACCTGGATGAGCCTGGGATGACGGGCGTGGACGAAGTCCAAGGCCCCCACGGCCGCCTCCACCTCCTCCACGTCCAGCTTGCGTTCGGTCAGGCCCGGCCTGCGGCCTCCGCGCAGGAACGCGAACGTGGCCAGGCGCCGGGCCAGGGCCCTGGCCAGGGCGGGCTCCGCCGCGTAGAGATCGGCCTCCAGGCCGGCGATGGCCTCCTGGAGCAGGCGTCCCAGGAATTCCCCCGCCCTTTCCCCGGGCAGCAGCTCGATGGCGCACACCCAGATGCCCTCCGACTCCGCCGCGGCGGCGGTCCAGTCGCAGAGGCGGTCATGGCCCAGGCCCTCCTCGCCCTGAAGGATGAGCACGCGCTCCATGGGCACGCTGGATCCCAGGCCGAACATCAGCGACTTGGTGTAGGTGAGCTCCTGGGAGCGCCCCCGGATGGGGCATCCCGAGGGTTCCACCAGGTCGGGGGGCTGCTCCCAGATGCGCGGGTTCCCGGCCCTGCGGGCGGGCTCGTCGGGCAGGGCCGCCAGGCCGTCGTGCCCCCAGGGCGCCGTGCCCAGCACCCGGGGCACCAGGATCCGCCCCGGCTTCACGCCGATGACCTCCGGCGCCAGCAGGCGCGGAACCCGGGACCGGCCCATGGCCTCGCGCACGGCGTGGATGAGGCTCTCCCGGCCCGCCCCGTCCTCGTCGGACCAGAGCCGCATGAACGGGACCCCGTCCAGCCCCTGGAGGAACCAGGCGGCCTTGTCGTCGAAGCCCAGGTGGCACACCGGCGGGTCCGCCGGTTCCCCGAAGCTGAACCGCTCCAGGAAATTCACCTTGATGGCGTCCAGTTGCCGGGGCCCCGGCAGGGGCTCCCACACCTGGAGCAGGTTCCGGGGTCCCTCCCCTTCCCGGCGCACGACCCACCAGGTGCAGCCCTGGCCGCCTTCGGGCACGGGCAGCTCCTGGACCGCCTTGTACCAGCGCCCGTCAAGCCTCCAGCCCCGGCTCACCGGAACCTGCCTGGAAAGGGTGGGGCGGCTTGGGTCATGGGCGGATTCTAACCCGGCCCGGGTCCAAACACGATGGCGGCATCGTGTTTAGAACCGCGCCAGACGCGGCGTTGCGGAGCATTTTTCCTTTGACGTCTATGCGAGTGAAACGCAGAATCAAATTCATCGCGTGTCACAAGATTGGTTTCACCGTGGCATGAAGTTCCTATAGTTGTGGTACCAAACCTGGACAATTCGGAGCGTGCTAGATGGCACAGATTCTTGAACTTACCAAAGACTGGGACACGAGGCTGGCCGCCTGGGCGGACGAGGAGCACAGCGCATCACGGCGCTTCCTCATCAGCGCCGCGGTCTGGGTCCTGGTGGGAACCCTGTTCGGCCTCGTCGCGGCGACGGAATACTACTGGCCGGACCTTGTGCACAACTTCCCGCAGCTCCAGTTCGGGCGCCTGCGCCCCACCCACGTGAACGTGGTTGCCTTCGGGTTCATCTCCATGGCCAACGTCGGCGCCATCTTCTACGTCATCCCGGAACTCTGCCGCACCCGCCTCTTCAGCGAGCGCTGGGGCAACGTCCTCATGGTGGCCTGGAACGCCGTCATCGTCGCCGGAATCGTCTGCCTCACCAACGGTATCACCGAGGGCCGCGAATACGCCGAGCTCCCGTGGTTCCTCGACCTCGCCATGATGGCAGCCCTCATCCTCTACATCGTGCTGGTGTGGGGCACCGTCCTCAACCGCAAGGAGAAGCAGCTCTACGTCTCCATCTGGTACATCGCCGGCACCACGCTGTGGTTCCCCGTGGTCTACCTCATCGGCAACCGGGTGTTCTTCTCCGTGCCCGGCATCGGCGACGCCATCGCGAACTGGTTCTACGGGCACAACATCCTGGGCCTCTGGTTCACCACCAACGGCATCGGGCTGCTGTACTACTTCCTGCCCAAGATCACCCGGAACCCGCTCTACTCCCACCTCCTGTCCATCGTGGGATTCAGCACCATCGCCATGTTCTACACCCCCACGGGCACCCACCACCTGCTCCAGAGCCCGGTTCCCGAATGGCTGAAGGCCGTGGCCGTCATCTCCTCGGTGATGCTGCTGGTGCCAGTCATGAGCGTGCTGGTGAACTTCTTCCTGACCATGAAGGGCAAGTGGTCGATGATGGCCACCCACCTTCCCCTGCGCTTTTTCATCACGGCCCTGGGCTTCTACCTCCTCACCTGCTTCACGGGTCCCTTCCAGGCCACCCGGTGGATCAACTGGTACCTGCACTTCACCCACTGGGTCGTGGGGCATGCCCATTTCGCCCTGCTTGGCACCTTCGGGTTCGTGGGCTGGGGGGCCATCTACTATGTGGCGCCCCGGGTTTCGGGCCGGCAGTGGTACTCCAGGCGCCTGGCCAACGCCCACTACTGGCTCTCGCTGGTGGGCACCATCCTCATGATCATCGCGCTCACCGTGGGCGGCCTCATCCAGGCCTCGGCCTGGGAGGAGGGGATCCCCGTCTACCGGACCGTGATCATGGTGGCCCCCTTCATGCTGATGCGGGCCTTCTCGGGCGTGCTCATCGTCCTGGGCCAGGTGCTCTTCCTCTACAACGTGGTCAAGACCCTGGTGTTCGCGGAGGCATCGGTGGAGGGCCCCCTGGAAGAGCCCGCAGGCGCCCTTCCCCAGTCCGCCGTGCGCAGCTAAGAGGGAATCCATGACCAATCAGCGAGCCAACTACCTCTACCCCGCCCTCGGGCTCACCCTCATCATGGCCTCCATCATCTTCGTGGTGGTCCTGGTGCCCCGGTGGACCTTCAAGCCCCCCGAACCCCGGGACCTGCGCGACTACACCGCCCAGGAGCTGCGGGGCCGGGAGATCTACAAGCGCGAGGGCTGCTGGTACTGCCACTCCACCGTGAGCCGTCCCCAGGACTGGGACCACGGCCGGCGCTCCAAGTCCTCCGACTACTACTACGACGGGTACCACCTCCTGGGCTCCGAGCGCACCGGCCCCGACCTGGCCAACATCGGCGGCAAGTTCCCCGACCAGTACCACATGCTCCACCACAAGAACCCCCGCTACGTGAAGCCGGGTTCCATCATGCCCCGCTACGACTACCTCTCCGAACAGGATCTCACCGACCTCACCGCCTTCCTGCAGAGCCTGGGCCCCAACGGCACCCGGGCCCTGGACGTCAAGGACGGCAAGGCGAAGTACGAGGCCACCGGCGAGACGAAGTGGGCCAAGGTCCGCGACTACACCTGGGTCGGCGGCGCCCTGAACGGCGTCACCGAGAAGGTAGCCATGTGGAAGCTGGACGTGGCCCAGCAGCGGGCCCTCGACGAGACCCTCTACCGCGAGCACATGGAGGTGCCCTTCAAGTACACGGCCGAGATCGAGGAGCTGATGTACGGCTCCAGCCACGAGGCCGCCAACGCCAAGGGCGCCCTCCAGAGCCTGGCCACCCCCGCCTTCCCCAACAAGGAGGCCCTGGAGGCCGCCCGCAACCAGGACCCCGAGGTCCGCGCCTGGGTGGAGAACAGCTTCAAGGAGGGCGAGATCACCGACAAGAACCGCCTCCTGGCCAACTACGGCAAGGGCCTGTTCAACAACCAGTGCTCCCCCTGCCACGGCGTGGCCGGCAACGGCAAGGGCCAGGCCGCCTTCACCATGACCAAGCGCCCCGCCAACTTCGACGAGGACAAGTACGCCACCTTCACCACTGACGCCTGGTACTGGCGCATCAGCCGCGGCGTGCCCGGCACCCAGATGCCGCGGTGGGAGTACACCCTGGACGCCAACCAGCGGCTCACCCTCACCGCATTTCTCAAGTACGTCGCCCAGAACAAGGGCCTGGGCAAGCTGCAGGGCAACGAGAGCGACTACGAGAAGGCTCCCGCCCCGGCCGCCCCGGCCAAGTGAGGCTCCCATGACCAACGAACCCGGCAAGGACACCCAGGAAGACGAGGACCTCATGGAGGAGGTGGCTGGCACCAAGGTCGGCCACGGCAAGGCGCCTTTCGCCCTCGTGATCATGTACCTCGTCATCCTCATCTGGGCCGTGCTGGCCTGGATCCGGCCCAGCGGCACCTAGGAGGAAGCCCATGCGAAAATCCCTCCTCCTGCCCCTCCTGCCCCTCCTGTTCCTGGCCTGCGCGGACAAGGGCCTCTCCACCCGCCGCGCCGGCGGGAAGGATGTCGTCCTCTCGGCTTCCGCCGCCCCCGCGGGCCTGGAACCCGGGGGCGAGACCCCCTACCCCCTGGGCCTGCCCTCGGCCCTCAAGGGTCGGGCGACCTACACCGCCAACTGCGCCTCCTGCCACGGCACCCTCCTCACCGCCGCTGAGGCCTCCGAGATCCGCAAGCAGGCCGCCCTGCCCCCCAGCCACGCCGATTTCGGCGCGAAGGTGAAGGAGCTCGCCGCCGAAGGCCGCTGGCCCGTGGTGCCCCCCAAGGTGGGTCCCGACTTCACCGGCCGGGCCTGGCGTTTCCAGCGCACCCCCAGCCAGCTGTACCGGCTCATCGCCTTTGGCCGCGCACCGCGGATGGAAGGGGATCCCTCCAAGGGCTTCTTCGAGCACCCCGGTCCCGGGGGCAAGCCCGGCGAGGGCTGGATGCACGCCATCAAGGATCTGCGGGGCGACCAGATGGTGGCCACCGGGGATCCGGTGCCGGTGTGGAACGCCGTGTACTACGTCTGGAGCCGCTCCATCGCCGCCGCCAGCCCCACCCAGTTCAAGGACGTGTGGGACATCTACGGCCAGAACTGCTCGGTGTGCCACGGGGACACCGCCCAGGGCAACGGCCCCCTGGCCCGCACCCTCAACCCGCCGCCCTTCGACTTCTCCAACCGCAAGGCCCTGGCCCAGAGCACCGACGCCTTCCTCTTCTGGCGCATCTCCGAAGGCGGCCAGTTCAAGACCATCCCAGCCTCCGTGCGCGAATCCATGACGCCCGAGTCGCTCCAGCAGTTCGTCCACCAGTGGTCCGCCATGCCCAGCTGGCGCGGCGTCCTCACCGAGGACCAGCGCTGGATGCTGGTGGACGGCGTCCGCAGCCGCACCTATGAGCACGAATAGGAGATCGCGATGAAGGAGAACCAGCGCCGGATCTTCCTGAAGGCCATAACGAGCATCCCCATCCTCGGGGGCGCCGTGATGGCCGCCAGCGCCCTGATCCGGTACTTCAAGCCCACCACCGTCGGCGGCGTCAAGGGTCTGGTGGCCCCGCCCGACGAGGCCGGCAGCAGCATCCAGGTCGTGGCCGCCTTGAGCGAACTCACGCAGCCCTGGGACTTCAAGGAGTTCATCTACATCCGGAAGTCCGTGGAGTATTCCAGCCGGAAGATCCAGGGCGCCAAGATCCCCGGCTTCGTGGTGCGGGTGCCCGACGAATTCACCGACCCCAAGGACCCCAAGTCGAAGTTCGTCGTCGTGCAGCGCATCTGCCCCCACCTGGGCTGCACCTTCAACTTCGTGAAGAGCCCGGAGGAGCTGGCCGGAGGCTACAACTACAAGCCCCCCGCACCCACCCACCCCTACTTCGCATGCCCCTGCCACCTCTCGGTTTACGACCCCACCCGCAAGACCGAGGTGAACCTCCAGGGGCTCCTGCCCGGCAAGGTGGTATCAGGCCCGGCCCCCCGGCCACCCCGCACCATGTCCTTCGACATCAAGGACGGGCAGATCCTCATCACCGGCACGGAAGGAGGCGGCGTTGGTTAAGGCCATTCCCTATCTCATCCGGGGCCTCATCCAAGCCCCCGGCACCTTCCTGAAGTGGTTCCAGGAACGGTGGGCGAAAATGGAGCTCTTCGACGAAGGGCGCACCCAGCAGGCCCGCACCAATCCCTGGTACACCCTCGGAGGCATGTGGTACTGGGTATGGATGCTGGTGATCCTCAGCGGCGTAGTGCTGATGATCTACTACGTGCCGGTCACCGACCAGGCCTACCACTCCATCGAGCGCATCCAGCACAACTGGCGGTGGGGGCCCGTGCCCATCGGATCCCTGGTGCGCGGCCTCCACAAGTACGGCGCCGACGCCTTCATCATCCTGGCCACCCTGCGGGTCTACCGCATGTGGTTCACGGGGGAATACAAGCAGGGCAACGAATTCACCTTCATCATCGCCCTGCTGCTCCTGATCATCGGCATGTATTCGGGCCTCACGGGCTACCTGCTCATCTGGAACCAGCGGGCCCTGTGGGCCACCAAGGTCATGGCCACCTTCCCCACCTACCTGGACCAGAACCCCGGCTGGCTGCCGGGGGGCGATTTCATCAACTGGACCAACCAGGGCAAGACCACCGCCCAGATCCTCCTGGGGGGAACCAGCATCGGCCCGGCCACGGTCACCCGGTTCTACGCCTTCCACTTCATGCTCAGCTTCATCCCCATGATCTTCTTCGAGCTGCGGGTGTACCGCCGGGGCTTCAAGCGCATGAACATCAGCCACTGGGCCAAGCTGGCGGTGTTCGGGGTGATCCTGGCCATCGCCATCATGATCCCGGCGGCCCAGGGCAGCCCCGCCAACCCCGAGGTGACCCCCAACCCCATCCTTTCGGACTGGTACTTCCTCGCGATGTATCACTTCCTGAAGCTCCAGGATCCCTACCTGGCCACCGTGCTCACCGTGGCCATCCCCTTCCTGGTCCTGGGCTCCATGTTCCTGGACCGGCGGCCCGAGCGGGAATGGGGCAAGCGCCAGATCTTCAACTGGATCGGCATCGGCGGCCTCATCTACTTCATCGTCTTCAGCTTCCTCATCCTCAACGGCATCGCCGACCTGCACCGGGACGCACCGCTCTGGTACTTCTCCATGGGCGGGTTCCTCCTGGCGGGCTACATCCAGGACTGGGCCTACGTCATGCGCCGAGACCAGAAGCGGTGGTGGGAGACCTTCCACATCTTCTTCGTGGCCTTCATCCTCGTTTCCATGTCCGCCAACACCCTCTACCACTACTTCGGCGACATCCGCGAATGGAACGTGCTGGGCCAGGCGGAGATGCCCAAGGTCCTGGCCCGTCTCCAGCAGGCCAATCCCCTGGCCACGCCGGACATGGCCTTCGAGTGGCTGGAGAAGAACCGCCCGGGCCTGAACCTCTGGTTCACCAGCAAGAAGGGCCCCGGAAAGCCGCCCGGCATGGAGCTTTGGCTGGTGCACGTGGTGGCCTGGCTCGGAATCATCGTTTCCGGCATCGTCATTGGCCTGGGCCGTTGGGGGCGCCGGAAGGAAGCCGAGGAACAGGCAGCCCTTGCCAAGGCCAAGCCCAGGGCCGCGGGAGCCTGACATGTATGCCCTCCGGCAGATCCAGGCGTGCAAGTGGACCGGGGCGGTCCTGGCGGTGGGGGTGCTCAGCGTCACCTTCGGCCGCTGGAACGCCTTCAAGGCCGCCCCCACCCCGGGCACCTACGCCGGCATCCTGGCGGCCCTCACGGGCTTCCTGCTCCTCATGACCTCCCTGGCCGTGGTGGTCTACGCGGAAGAGAAGGCCCGGGGCCGCATCACCCGGCCCCGCCCCCTCTTCGACCGTATCGCCGACCGCCTTTTCCTGAAACGCGACGAACATGACCAAGGTTGAGCCCATGCGCAAGCGACCCATCTTCGGTGTGATCTTCCTGCTGACCGGCCTCGGCATCTTCGGGTACTTCATGCTGCACAGCATGCTCACCGAGGTGGGCCCGCCCCCGGGCGTGCCGGTGCCCGCGCAGCTGCGCATGGAGACCACCAACAAGGAACCCTTCCACGAATTCGATGTGGTCAAGTGGCTGGGCTGGGCCTTCGTGGTCGGGGCGCTGGCCGAAGTGGGCGCCGCCTACCTGCGCAAGCAGAGCACCACCCTGGACCAGTAGGGGACGACATGTACCGGAAATTCCTGCGCCTCACCAAGAGCCTCACCGTCAGCTTCGAGAAGCTGGTCAACTTCCTCACCACCCAGGAGCACAACCCCCTGTACTTCCACGGGGCGCTCCCCCTCTACACGTTCTGGTTCCTCATCTTCTCGGGGATCCTGCTGTGGATGTACTACATCCCAACCCTCGACCGGGCCTGGTCCAGCGTCAACTACATCTCCGCCCTGCCCACCCCTGGCGACCCCATCAACCTGGCCGCGGGCATCCCCTACGGCGCGGTGGTGCGGGGCATCCACCGCTGGGGCGCGGCGGCCATGATGATCGTCACCCTCCTGCACATGTTCCGCGTCTACTTCACGGACCGGCACCGCGCCTGGCGCTGGCTGCCCTGGGTCACCGGCGTTGGCCTGCTGGTCTTCGTGCTCTTCGTGGGGCTGTCCGGCTACCTTCTGGTGTGGGACGCCCGCGCCTACTACATCGTCGTGGCCACCCAGCACCTCTTCGACGGCGTGCCCGTCATCGGCGCGGCCCTGTCGAGCTTCCTGGTGGGCGGCGAGGGCATCACCGACTACACCCTCACCCGCTTCCTGTTCTTCCACGTGGGCGGGGCCGTGTTCATCTTCTTCCTGGTGTGGATGCACTTCATCCGCCTCAAGGAGCCCGTGGTCACCCCCAGCCGGGCCACCAACTTCCTGCTGCTGGGCTTCATCCTCCTGGCCGCGGGCACCCTGCCGGCCATCAACATCACCCATGAGCTCCTGGCCAAGTACGGCCACGACCCGCGCATCGCCGCCCAGGCCGCCTACATCGCCAGCGACGCCCCGGCCCAGATCGGCACCCTGGTGGAGACCATCCGCTACGACGCGTGGTACATGTTCCCCTACTGGCTCGTCCAGAACGTGGGCACCACCTGGACCTGGCTGATCCTGGGCGGATCCACGGTCCTGCTGTGCGTGGCACCCTTCTATCCCAAGGACCGCCGCGCCAACATCGCCGAGGTCATCGAAGCCAAGTGCACGGGCTGCACCTTCTGCAGCCTGGACTGCCCCTTCGAGGCCATCACCATGGTGGACCGGGCCCCCGGCAGCAAGTTCAAGCAGATCGCCGTGGTGCAGGCGGCCCGGTGCAGCGAATGCGGCATCTGCGTGGGGGCCTGCCCCTTCCAGGCCATCGAACTGCCCGAACTGAACTCCAAGACCCTGGAGGCCGACCTCCTGGCCCTCGTCAAGAAGGGAGCCTGAATGTCCGAACCCAAGCGCACCATCATCGGTTTCGTGTGCGAGCGCAGCCTTCCCGTCGAGCGCATGCTCGACGAGCACAAGGCGCTCCTGGACGACCCGGAGACCAAATTCGTCATCGTGCCCTGCTCCGGGATGGTCAAGCCCACCCTCATGGAGGCCGCCCTGGCCAACGGCGCCGACGCCACCTTCGTGTGCGGCTGCGCCATCGGCGACTGCCACTACCGCACCGGCAACCTCATGATCCGCGAACGCCTCGAAGGCAAGCGCAACCCCAAGCTCCGCAAGACCACCGACCGCAAGAAGGTGGGCATGTTCTTCGTGACCATGAAGGATCGCGTGGCCTTCCTGGAAGCCCTGGCGGCCTTCAAGGCCGGCCTGGACGTCAAACCCGTGCTGGAGGACTAGGATGGCCACCCCCGCCAAGAAGGCCGAGCCCCAGGCCAAGGACTACGTGGTGATGCTCCGCTACCTGCTCTTCTACCTGTTCTTCTTCGGACTGCTCTACCTCGTCGCCCTGTTCGGCGAAGTGGCCGAGAAGTGAGGAGCCGCCCATGACCGAACCCCTCGAAACCCCCCGTCCCGAAGGCGAGGAACCTCCCGTCTCCCTCCGGAAGATCCTCCAGGAGAACCCCTTCCTGGTGAAGATGCTCGTCTTCTTCTTCCTGATGCTCTTCGTGCCCCTGGTGCTGGCCTGGAAGTTCGACCTGTTCCTCGTGGCGAATTAAGGAAATCCCATGGAACATCCCAACTGGACTCTCATCATCGTCTTCACCGCCGTGGGCCTCGCCTTCGCCGCGGGCTTCGTCCTCTTCGCCCTGTGGGCCATCCGCGACGGCCAGTTCAAGGACGTCGAGGGCGTGAAGTTCCGCATGCTCGAGGACTTCAACCCCAAGAAGGGCAGGCGCGAGGCCAAGGACTGATGTGCCTGGTCCTCGTCGCGTGGCAGGCCCACCCCCGCTTTCCCCTGGTGGTGGCCGCCAACCGTGACGAGTTCCATGCCCGTCCCAGCGCCGCCGCGGCCCCCTGGCCCGAGGACCCCCGGGTGACGGCCGGGCGGGACCTCGAAGCGGGAGGCACCTGGCTGGGCATCAGGCAGGACGGCCGGTTCGCCGCCGTCACCAACGTCCGTGAACCGGGCGTGCCCAAGGGCAGCCTCTCCCGGGGCCACCTCACCCGCGACTTCCTCCTGGGCGACCGTTCCCCCGGCGAATTCGCCGCCACCATCGACGGCTCGCTCCATTCAGGCTTCAACCTGCTGGTGGCCGACGGCGAAAGCCTCTGGTACCGGTCCAACCGCGACGGCGCCGCCCGCCGCCTGGAGGCCGGCGTGTACGGCGTGTCCAACCACCTCCTGGACACCCCCTGGCCCAAGCTGGCCACCGCCCGGAAGCGCTTCGCCCTGGCCCTGGCCGCCCTTCCCGCCCTGGAGCCCTGCTTCGGAATCCTGGCGGACCGGGAGGTCGTCCCCGACGAACGCCTCCCCGCCACCGGCGTCCCCCTGGCGTGGGAGCGCCTGCTCTCGGCGATCTTCGTGCAGTCCGAGGCCTACGGCACGCGCGCCTCCACCGTGCTGGCCCGGAACGTGGCCGGCGCCTTCCTCTTCGAGGAGCGCCGCTTCGGCCCCGGGGGCGAACGGATCTAGGAACTCTCCCCACCCAGGGGCGTGGTGACGGTGCAGGCCCAGGGCCCACCCACCGAGGCGGGGACGGTCACACGGATGAGGTTGTCGCCCAGCACCTTGAAGATGGTCGCGGGTACCGTTCCCAGCCGCACCCCCTTGGTGCCCGTGAAGCCCGACCCCGTGACGAGGAGATCCCTGTAACCGGAGTAGGCCGGACCCGGGTAGACAGCGGTGACCAGGGGCCTCATCAGGGCTGTGAGCTTCTGGGCGGCCGGATTGCCGGGCATAGCGGCGGCTGCCCTGAACAGCTGCCGCATGGAATGCGTTGTCGCCGCGCGGGCATTCATTCCCGCCTGGTCGGCGTCGTTCAGGAGCAGGTGGAGGGTCGCCGCCGCCCGGTCCCCCAGCCGGACCAGGGTCCAGAAGGCCGCGGTGGTGGCGGGGTCCAGTCCCTCCAGATTCATGACCGCAGCCGGTGAGGACAGGACGTGGAGGCCGTCGTCATGCACGTGCACGGGGCCCGGAAAGGAATCGTCCGGTCCGTGGCCCTGGAAGTGGAAGGCCGGCGGGGCATCGAAAAGGCCCACCTCCACCGTTCGGTTCTGGTTGTAGGCGCCGGGAACGGCCACCGTGTCCGGGGCGTCCGGATCGGTCCAGTAATGGGGCCGGAACAGGTAGCCGGCATTGTCCAGGTAGGGCATGTCCTGGCTCACGCAAAGGACGTCGACCCGGTCCTCGGCCAACCCCAGGGCATGGACCCTGTCCCGGAGCGTTCGCGGCACCGCCTCCATGAAGGCCTGGGGCAGTTTCAGGGCGAGCGTACAGAAAGCCCCGGTGTGCCTACCCGGTCGGACGTTGTCCAGGAACGGGTCGTAGTTATGGAAAAGGGGCGCCTTGGGGAAATGCAGGATCCCATACTGCCGGGTCCTCATCCCCACAGGGTAATCCAGGAGGTCAAAGCCCGGATTCCCAGGATCCATGAACGGCATGGCCCCCGGCTGGACCCGCCTCGGAGCCAGGGGGGTGTCCAGGAAGGCCACCCGCTCCACGGGCGGGACGGTCACCGTGAACGCCGGAAGCGCGGGCGAAGCACCTTCGGGAACCGCCCGGAACCTCAACGCGCCGCTGGTCATGCCCGGGGGGATGGGGAAGTGGAGCGTCGTCCCGTCCACGAGCATCTGGTCCGGAATCGCCACGCCGTCCTTCATCACGGGGCCGGCATGGTCCAGGTTCATTCCCTTCACGGTCACCACCGTCCCCGGAGGACCCTCCAACGGACCCATGGCATCCACCCGGATCACCAGCGACACCAGGAACGGCGCGCTTTGCGCAAGGCCGGTCCCGGTCTCCACTTCGATGGGAGCGAAGGTCGCCGGGGCCACCGGCGGAATCCGCAGCAGGATGCGGTCCGGCCCAGCCACGGTATAGGTGCCCGGGGGCAACAGGACGCCGGCGAACCTGACGGCCCTGACCGAGATGAAGTCGGTCCCGGTCACGACGATGTCGGCACCCACCGGACCCGTGAGCCGGTTGAGCCCGGTGATGGTGGGAGCGGCTGCCGGAACCGGGGCCGGGGTTGGCGCCGGAGTCGGGGTCGGGGTTGGCGTCGGCGTCGGCGTCGGGGTCGGGGTCGG
>MTLE01000101.1_pt4 | contig 83207 bp, 55 predicted proteins | sample 1982461 | NCBI WGS metagenome assembly MTLE01 (sample SAMN05712605, study PRJNA340218) | biofilm metagenome | isolation source: sample SPL anode biofilm adapted to -200 mV | place: USA | collected 2012-02-03 | reverse complement strand
CCTTCTCCTTCTCCTTCTCCTTTTCCCTCTCCTGCGGGGCCTCGTCATCCAGGTCAAAGCCGATGACCCTGACGTCCAGGTATTTCGCCATGAAGTCGTCCAGCACCTGGGCGGGGGATTTCAGCGAGTCGCGGGCCGCGTTGACCCCCGCGGTCTGCTCGATCATCTTGCTGCTGTCGGTCAGGCCGCTGCTGCCGGAGAACGAGGCGACGCTCACCGACCCCGCCGAAGCCGGGACCCCCACCGAACCAGCGGAGAAGCTGATGTTGGTGACGTTCAAGACCTTGTTGGCGATCAGGGTTATCTTGCCGCCGGCGATCCCCGCCTCCCCGGCGTCGATGGTCCCCTGGGGGGTGTAGAGGCTGATGTTGCCCGGCTCGGGGGTCTCCAGGTCGCCGCCCGGGGTGGTGTTGGGGTCGTAGGTCAGGGCGCGGATGCCGCTGCCCACGGCGGGCGGAATGAACTCCACATAGGATGAGATGATATTGCCATCATTATCATATTTGTACTTCAGCACCGGCGGCGAGGCGTTGACCGCCGTCTTGGAGCCGCGGCCGGCGTTGATGTCTCCCTGGTCGCTCCAGAGGCTGATGTCCCCGCCGAAGTAGGTCATGACCCGCGACTGGTTGACGTTGATGTCGCCGATGCTGAGAACGTTGATGTCCCCCCCCTTGGCGGTGAAGATGCCGGTGGAGGTGTCGCTGTCCGTGTTCAGGGCGCTGCGCCCCACGTTGATCACGTCGCCGGAGATGATGTAGATGTCGGCGTTCTCAGAGACCGTGCTGATCTTGCTGGAGACCATGTCGATGGTGCCGCTCCCCTCGGCCGCCCCGGCGAAGAGCGGGGTGATCAGCTCCTTCCTGGCTTCAGCGATGGTTTCCTCGGCCCGTTCCTTCTCTCCGGCCGCCATCAGGTCGTTGTACTCGTCTCCCGCCGCACGCAGGGCGTCGAACAGGGCGACGGCGTCGGAAAGGGTGGTGGCCGCGCTCACCCCGGCCAGCAGCAGGAGATCGCTGCCGTCCGAGGACAGGTAGGAATTGTAGCTGTCCCCCACCGTCCGGATGCCGTTGGAGTAGCCCAGGTCGATGGCGCCTCCCGCGCTCACCAGCAGGGTTCCCGGTCCGCTGTGTTCGATGCCGGAGTCGGCGCTGGTAATGGTGCTGGCGGTGAAGCTGATGTCGCCGCCGGCGCTGATGCTGGTCAGGTCGGTGGCGGAGATGTTCTGGGTGGAGATGAACAGGTTGGTCAGGTCTCCCCCGGCGGCAATGGTGGCCTGCTTGGGGAGATAGATGTTCAGGGAGCTGATATCTCCCAGAGCCGCGAGGACGGCCGTTTCTTCGTCCGAGGCGTGCAGCGCGCTCTCCCCGTCGGAGGCTGCTCCATGGGTAAAGTTGTATTCATTCCTGAAGCCGGGCGCGACACTGGCGGCAGTGAAAAAATCGCTCACCTCCATGTCGGACATGACGATTGACTTCCAGAGTCCGTCGACGGTCGTGCCGGAAATCCCCCCCCCGGCGTAGACGGCCAGCTGCCCCTCCTCCGAGGGGGCCAGCACCAGATCCTCCCCGAGTATGAAGTCGCCGGCCGCCGAGACGTAGAGGGATGAAGGGATGATCATGGCACTGGAGCTGGAAGGGCTGTACATGTACCGTTTTCCCGTCAGGGTCAGATTCCCCCCCAGGGCGGTCAGGCTGACCCTGCCGTCCGTGGCGTAGGTGGGATACCAGCCGGAATAACGCTCGTCCAGGGTGGGGTTGATGATCGTCCCCAGGGTCATGGCACCGTAGGCCGTGGCCGAGAAGTCGTCCACGTAACGCAGCTCGATCACCGGCTGCCGGTAGCTGCCGGCGGTGGAGCCGGCCAGGCCGATGTTGCCCATGGCCAGCAGGCTGCCGCTGCCATGGCTGTTCTCCGTGCCGGACACCAGATAGCGGCCGAAGATGTCGCCCCGGGCGTAGACCTTCAGATCCCCCTCGCCGAAGGTGCCCACCTGGGAGGCCACGTCGCCGCCGCTCTTTACCGTTACACTCCCCCCGGCCATGGTGGCGATCCCCTGGGTGAAACTGTCGGCGCCGATGGTGGCGTTGAAGGACATGATGTCCCCATCTGCCTTGTTGTACTTCGCCGACCACCCCTGGAAGCTGAAATCGAAACCGTCGTTCTCCGTACCGTAGGAGGCCTGCGATGCCGCGTCCCAGGCGCCCGTGGCCTGCCAGGCGCCGGTGACGCTCCCCCCCGCCTTCAGGTCGATGTCGCCGCCGTTACGGTAGTTCCAGGTCTCCAGCCGGGCGTCCAGGAACTCAACTTCCTCGCCGTCAACGACGACTGTGGGGAACTGCACCGTTCCGGACGGCTCGCCGGTGGTGCGGATCGTCCCGTAGCCGGTGGTGCTGTTGTAGTTCAGCAGAACATCCCCCCCCACCGCCAGGCCGATGTCGCCGGTGGCGGTCTGGATCACCCCGCCGTTCAGGATCAGGTCCCCTCCAACCCGGCCGCGCACCGAGCCGCTGAAGCTCCCCAGGCTGTTGTACATATCGTTGAACAGGATGCCGCTGCCGGTGTAGGCCCGGTTCAGGGTTGTGTCGCCGCCGGAGGCGAAGTTGACCGTTCCGCTCTCGCTGTAGACCATGACCCCGGCATTCACGGTCAGGTTCCCCGCCTGCTCTCCGTTGACCGCCATCCGGTCCGCCGCGCCCGTAGCGGCGCCGGCCACCAGGTTGACGTCCCAGGAGGGGAGAACCGTGGCGGAACTCAAGGTTGCGTTGTCGGTCGTGGGGTGGTCCAGCAGGTTCTTGTCGATGATCAGGTTGCCCCCGGCCCGCAGGGTCAAAACGCCCGCCTCGCGGGAGGTCAGGTCCAGATCCTTGTTGGCGGTCAGGCTGCTCAGGCTGATGTCGCCGCTGCTCCGCACCTCCACGCCGGCCATGAGCCGGAATGCGTCGTTGCTCCCCCCCCCCAGGAGCCGGCTGGCAATGGTCTCGCCGTGGGAAGAGATGAAGCTGTCGGCGGCGTCGAGCATGGCGGCCAGCTTCAGGGTCGGGTCGCTGTCCAGGGAGTAGACCCGGGTCGCCTCGGCCGTGATCAGCGAGGCGCCCTGTACGGTGTCGTTCAGATCGGTATCGGTGAAATTCAGCAATAGGTCGTCTCCGGCCGCGTTGCGCATGGCCTGGAAACGCACCGTCCCCCCTGTCTCCGTGTCGGCGCCCGAGACGTGGATGGACGCCCCCTTCGTCACGGTGAGCGTGCCGGTGGGGTTGCCGTTGTCATCCAGGTTTCCCGCCTTGAGGGTCACCTCACCCCCGGTTTCGCTCCCGGTCGCCAACAGTTTCGCCGTACCCGCCAGGTTCAGGTCGCCGTTGGCGGCCAGCTCGATCGTCCCGCCGGCGGTCGTTCCCGAGGCGTCCAGGGTACCGTTGACGGTGATGTCGCCATTGTCCGCCGCCAGGGAAATGTCGTGGGCCTTCAGGGTAGAGGTCTCGCCCAGGGTCAGGTCCCCGCTCCGGGCCCGCAGGGAAACCTGCTCGTCGAACCCGCCGGTCGCCAGTTTGGAAACCAGGGAATTCAGATTGAGCGTCGCCGTATCCTTGAGCGTCGCCGTATCCAGGGAGAACGATCCCCCCAGGTCGGAGGAACCGCCCCCCTTCTCCCCCTTCAGGGTACCGGCCAGGGTCACCCCGCCGGGCCCCGAGATGGTGACGCTCCCCGCGTCCCCCTGATCCGCGGCCGAGACGTCGATCTGGGAGCCCTCTTCGAGATCGACGGTCGTACCGGCGCTGATAGTCACATCGCCGCCGGGAGCGTAGACGTAGCTGTACTTGTTGCTGTCGTCGCTCACCAGGGTGCGGCTCTCGCTCCCTCTCAGCAGGATCTCGGCGCCATCCCCGAGGGTGATCCCCTTCGTCGCCGCCAGGGTCAGGCTGCCGGAGGGGAGCTCGATCACGCCGTCATCCCTGATCTCCCCCCCCCGGATCTCCAGGGTGCCGCCGGAGGTCGTGGCCGTCCCGGCCTTTCCGCCGCTCCTGGCGATGGTGACATCGGCAGTCCCGGCGTCCAGAATCACGCGGCTGGATTTGTAACCGGTGGAGTCGTCGGTATAGACGCCGGTGGTGATCCGGGCCGCCGTCAGGTCCAGATCGGCGGCCGTTTTCAGGGTTCCCACCCCGGTCAGGGTCAGGTCGCCGGAACTGGCCATATCGACCGCGCTGAAACCGTCCACGATCAGGTCCCAGAGCGCCGTGCGCTTGTTGTCGAAACGAAAGGAGCTGTCGTCGCCGTTGCCGACGCTGACGTTGACCTGGTTTCCCGCGAGTGTCAGGGTGCCGCCGCCGGCGGTGAGGGTATCCGTGAGGGACGGCACGGCGCCGCTGAAGTCGGCGGAGTCCTTGCCGCTGTTTTTCAGGGTGACGGTCCGGGAGGAAAGAAGCACGTCGCCGCTCCCGCTGACCCGGGCCGCGTCGATGGTCAGGGAGGTTTCAGGGGAGAGGCTGACATCGCCGTAGAAGGTCAGGTCGGAATCACTGACAAAGGCGATGGAAGAGATGGAGGCCAGTTTTCCCAGCAGGTCGGAGTCCAGGTAGAGCCCGCCGGTGGAACGGCTCTGGTTGTCGCCGCTGATGGCGATGGACGAGGAGGAGAGCTCCAGGGTTCCGTTGTCAACTTGCAGGTTCCCCTCCAGGTTGAGGGTCGTGGCGCGCAGTTTCAGATCCCCCCCGGCATGGGCCAGGGAATTTTCCGCCAGGTTGACGGTTTTGGCCGAGATACTCAGGTCGCCGCCGTCACCCTCGACCGCGATCAGTTTCGCCCCCTGCTCCAGGGTGATGCTGTTGTCGGCGATGAGGCTGATCTCCGGGATGCTCAGTTCGATCCCCTCCTGCACGGTAATGCTGTCGGTGCTCACCGTGTCGGACGCGCCGATCGTCAGGGTATGGAGCCCCTGGCCGCTCAGGGAGTCGGCCGAGATCGCCACCGTTCCCTTCAGGGCCTCGGTGAGTTCGGCCCCGAAGGACGGGGTAAAACCGTCGTAGAGGTCACCCGGTGAGGCGATCAGCACCTTGCCGCCGTTGATGGAGAGCGTGCCCCCGGTGTAGTCGCTGCTCAGGGCGGCCATCCTGATGGTGCCGCCGATCAGGGCGGAATTGGCGCTGATGGAGAGGGTGCCGCCGTTGCCTGCCACCAGTCGCGAGGTCTCGAAGTGCCCCTCCTGCAGCACGTCGGACGCGGACCTGACGCTGTAGCCGGTCATGACGGTCGAGGCAAGCGAGGTCCCCAGGGCCGTGCCGTAACCGGCCACCACGGTGTACCCCTCCTTGCTGGTGAGCTTCGTTCCGGAGGAGATGGCGCTGCCGGTACTGGAAACGATCACCGCCCCCGGCAGGAAGGCAAAGGACTCGGGCAGGATGGAGTAGGTGCCCGCCTTGAGTACGGTGCCGTCGGAGAGGGTGCACCCCTCCAGGTGGATCGCCTGCAGGGTGATGCTCTTCTGGCTGCCGTCGGTCCCCACGTAGGAGTAGGTGTAGCCGGGGATGCTGACCGAGTTGTCCGCCAGGATCACGAAGCGGTTGGAGCGGGCCACGGACGAGCCGCTGATGCCGGTGACGCCGATGGGATTGACGGAACCCTGCAGGTCGGAGGTGAAGCTGTAGGCCGAGATGGAACCTCCCCCCGAGGCGTCGACGGTGGCGCCGTTGGTCGAAACGACCTCGCCGCCCGTCAGGGTGATGGACGATTCCGGAGCCGAAGTCACGGTGATGGAGTTGGTGGTGGTGAGCTCCACGCCGGCGTCCAGGGCCGCGCTGCTGCGGTCGTGGCGCAGCCAGACCCCGGCCTCGTCCAGGGCGCCGATGTTCACGTCCAGGTTGGTGGAGGTGGTGACAACGCTCCCCTCCGCCAGGTAGAGCCTGCCGTCGCCCGCGTCCAGGGTGATTTGCCCCATGGGCGCGGCCAGATACCCCTCGTGATCGATGCCGTTGCCCGCCTTCAGGGTCAGGTTCCCCAGGGCCGAGTAGATCGAGTCGCTGTTGTCGTGATCCCCCGCCCTGGTGGCGATGCTCCCCCCGGCCGAGACGGTGAACACCGACTGGGACGTGGGGTAGATGGCGGCCGCGCTCATGGTCAGGTCACCGGCCAGGGCCAGCCGTCCCGACTGGGGCACCGGCGTCTTGCCGTCGACGGAGTAGTACAGGTCGGTCAGGCGGATATCCTCTCCGGCGGCGAGGGACACCTGGTCGAAGCCGGAGAGAGAGACGGCGCCGGTGACGTCGATATACTCGCCCGCCACGCTGAGGGAGGCGCTCCCCGAGGCCGGGGAGTTCAAGGCGGCGTCCGGATAGTAGCTGTTGGTCAGGGTCAGCCAGGGGGCGGACAGCGACACCGAGGTTGCGCCGCTGCCGTCGATGACCGGCGCGTCCAGGGTCAGGAGCCGGCCGGCCTGGATATCCACGTCTCCGGTGAAGATGATGGAGTCTCTGCTCTGGAAAGTAAAGGCGTCGAAACCGGCCTGCTGGTAGCCATCCAGGGCGGCTGCCGTCAGGGCGAGCCCGTTGTCCAGATCGGTCCTGCTGACAGTCAGGGTTCCCCCCTTGAGCCCGCTCATCCGGCTGGAGGCGTCGATATCCCCCTCCAGTTGTAGGTCATGCAGGTAGGTCAGGCTCAGGCTGCCGGCCGCGCCGGCCACCGTGGCCGTGGCCCGCGAGCCGTTGGTCAGGCGGTAGGCGCTCATGGCCGGGTCGGAACCGGAGAGGTCCAGCAGCGACCCGGCCTCGACGATGATATTCCCCGTCGCGCCGTTGTTGCTATCCGTGGCGGTGAGGCTGATGCTGCCGGCGTCCAGGGCGGTGTAGCCGGCCGGAAGCCCACCGATCAGGCCGTCCTTCTCCCTGTTGTAGGCGCTCACGTCCAGCACCGCCGTGTCGCCGATGGTCAGGTTGCCGCTTTCGCTGCCCGGATAGGTGCTGGTATCGCTGCTGTCGGTTTTGACCGTGATCGCAATGGAACCGGCCCGGGCGGTCAGGGCACCGTCGATATCCGCGTCCGGCCCCTTGAGGGTGATGGATCCGCCGGGGGTCACCCCGATCGCGGCCCCTTCGGCCACGGAGAGCCTGGCGGAGTAATCGGTGTGCGGAAACCTGGATGGGCTGACCCCGTACTGAGAGAGCAGGGCGGGATAGAGCTCCATGTAGTCATGGGTCACCTGTCCGTCCAGACGGGTGGCGCCGGCGACGATCTTGATCGACGAGGAGGAGATGTCGTCGGCGTCGGCGATCACCCAGGCCGAACCCGATCCATTCCCGCCGGCGACCGGCCGGGCCAGCACCGCCAGGGAGGGGGAGAGGCTCGCCCCCGACTCCACCAGGGCATCGCCGAAGCTGTTCAGTTCCACCCGGCTGAAGCCGCTGTCGGCCAGGCGGTCGTCAGCCAGAACCAGTCCCCGGTTCAGGGTGTCGTCCAGAGCGCTGTCGGCCGTAAAGCCGTCCGGCAGCTGCAGCGAGTCCGTGCCGACGGTGATCTTCTCGGAGGTGAGGCTGATCTTCCCGCCGGTGGCCCCCACAAGGGCCAGCCCCCTGACGGTTCCGTTCAGGAACAGGTTGGGGCCGGAAAGAGAGAGGGTTCCCGCGCCGGCGCCGGTCACCGTTCCGGACGACGAGATGGTGTAGCCGCCGCTCACGTCCAGAAGCGAGCCGCTCTGGAGAAACACCCCGTCGGTGAAATAGCTGTAGGAGTCAAGGGTGATGGTGCCCGCTTGCGGGTGTCCGTAGGCGCTGGCGCGCCTCCTCGCGACCGCGATGTCGGAATTGTCGATCTGCTCTCCCGCCACGCTGATCCTGGCCCCGTCGGCAACGAAGATCCGCTCCATCAGCTCCACGTAGGACGCATTGTCGGTGCTCAGGTTCACGTCCCTGTCATAGGAGGTCAGGTTGTTGACTCCCTTCAGGGTCACATCCCAGCCGGGAGCGTCGATGCTGCCGTAGATGGAGATAGTTCGGGCATTGATGGTGAGCCCCGCCTCGCGCGCGCTGGAGGCCAGGGAGAGGTGGGCCGAGGCGGCCACCTCCACCGAAAGGTTGGCGTTCAGGTTGATCTTGCCCAGACCGGCGGCGTTCAGTATGGCCGAGGAGAGGCTGGTCACTCCGTCCAGCTCCTCCGGCAGTTCCGAATCCACCGTGAAGTCGTCGTCCAGGGAAGCGGGGTCGCCAGTCACCACGATAGCGTTGGTGATGTAGTCGGCGCGTCCCATGTTGATTTCATCGCTGTTCGTCACCGTTTTGGTCGACGAACCGATGGTCAGGACGCCCCCCAGCGGTTCCACCAGGCCGTTGGTCATCACATTGCCGTAGGAGTCGGTCAGCTCCGTCGAGCGGGTCTGGTAGATACCACGGGTGACGCCGCCGGAGATATCGCCGTTCAGAACGGCCTGGCGCGCCTCGATGGTCAGGGAGCCGGCGTCGTGCCCCTCGGTAAAGGCCGGGGAGTAGCGGTAGCTCGTCTGTATCCCGCTGTAGGTGAGCCAGGGGGAGGCGGTGGCGATGTCGTAGACGCCGGTGCCGGAGACCAGGCGGGTGACCGGGATGTACCCGGCTCCATAGCGGTAGCCGCCGCCGGAGAAGTTGAGGGAGGCGCCATCCTTTACAACCACCTCGGCGGTGGTCTGGCCGTCGGAAACGGTGTTGTTGCCGGCGCCCAGGGAGTGGCTGCCGAGGGAGATGGAGCCCCCTTCCGTGCTCCGCTCCCTGGCGGTCAGTTCCACCAGGCCGTAGTACCCGTTCACGTCGGCCAGGGTCGTGCCGGTGCGGGAATCGACCCAGACGGACTCTCCCAGCAGATTCCCGTTCTTCTGGCCGAAATCGTCCCGCAGATTGACCGAATTGAGCTGTGGGTTGATCAGGACATCGATCGCCTCCCGCTCAACCCACAGTCCGCTCACGTCGATGCTGCTGCCGCTGTCCAGGAAGATCCGCTCCGAAGCCTCCATGGTCACGCTGCCCGAGTGGGCCTCGATGGCGCCGTGGTGTTCGACAACCGTTGGCGGAGTGTAGGAGGTGGTGGAGTCGCTGTTGGTGACCGTCAGGCCGGCCAGGATGATCGAGCCGGACTTCTTGTCGAAGGTGCTGTCGGCGGTATCGCTTGACGTGTCGATGGGGGTGCTGGTGGAGCTGCCGGCGCCGGTGACGATCCTCTCGCTGGCCAGAAGCTCGATCTTGCCCCCCTTCTTGACCGAGGTCACTGCCCTGATCACGCCGTCCTGTTTCACCAGCCTGCCGTACAGCCCCACCTGGCCGCGGTCGGCGCTGATCGTTCCGGTCGAGGCGTTGACCGCCTCCCCCCCCGTGAAGCTCTCGTTCACCTTCAGGACCGTCTGGGGATTGGTCAGGGCATCCGTATCCCGCGTATCGGTTATCAGCAGGTCGTAGTCACCCGTATTGCTCCCCCGGGTGCCGGCGATCAGCGCGGTCACGCCGGTGGGGGTGCTGATGGTCCCGCTGTTCTCCACGCTCGGCCCGATCAGGTAGGCAGCTCCCCCCTCGGAGGTGGTGATGGTCCCCTGGTTGTTGACGAACGCGCCCGAGTCGGCCAGGGTCAGGAGCAGGTTCCGGGCGACGACGCCGTCGTAGTAGCCCAGGTACTGGGACCTGGTGGCGCTGGGATTCTGCTCCAGGTAGGTCTCGTAAGTCAGGGGACTGACGTAGGCGGAATCCTGGTAGTTCTCGGCGGTGAAGCGGAGAGTGCCGGCCAGGAAATCCTTGTCGCGGATATTCATGGTCGAGGCGAACAGGCCGCCCACGTTGACCTGGGCCCCTTGGCCGAAGAGGATGCCGTTCTGGTTGATCAGGTAGATCTGGCCGTCAGCTGTCAGCCTGCCGTAGATCTGGCTGGGATTGGCGTCGTAGATGCGGTTGAGGGCCGACCAGCTCTTCTGGCCCACGCCGTTCAGTTTCTGGTTGAAGGTAACCGAGCCCTGGGAACCGATGTTGAACGTCTGCCAGTCGATGATCGCCCTGGATTGGCTCTGGTTGATCACCAGGGCGCCGCCGGCGCTGTTGGTGGCGTCCACCGTTGCCCCGCTCAGCCTTCCTCCGCTTTTCAAGGTGGGAACCTCGGTGGGTGATACCGCCTTGAGGGAACTCCTCGAGGCCGCGGCGGACAGCGCGGGCGACAGGACGGTCTGGCAGACCAGGCCGACGGCGCAGGTTTTGCTCACCAGAGAAAGCGGTTTCTTCGTGCGTTTTCGTGCCATAGCCCCGTTCCCATCCTGAAAATTAAATAAAAAAAGCAGGTATTCACGCGAAATCTCGAAGTTCACGAAGAGAGCTGATGGATACACGTAGCACGCGAATCACCTGTCCGGTGAAGCATGTTCATGTTACATCTCTTCGATTTCTTCGCGTCTTCCCGACTTTACGTGCGACGGATTGCCGCCTCATCAATTCTCTGCATATCAGAACTGCCAGCGCACCTTGAAGTGAAGCAAGGCAGAGCCGGCATCGGTCTGCTCCGTCCCCTTCAGGGCGAAGCCCAGGTCAAGCTGGTAGTCAAGATCGGAAAACAGCCTGCCGCGCATGCCCACACCGCTCCCCAGGAGGGTCTGGCTGGAGATCTGTTCCGCCAGGGGAGACCTGACCCACAGCCTGGCCAGGTCGCAGAACAGGTAGGGGGTGAGGGAGTACCCCTCCTTCCCCACCGGCGCGAGCAGGTCGGGGCCGGACAGCTCCAGCACCGAGTGCAGGGCGTTGTCTCCGCTGAATTCGCTCTCCTTGTACCCCCTGACGCTGTCGACACCGCCGGCAATGAACTGCTCGTTGGAGATCAGAGGCTGATCCGCCACCTGGCCATCGACCCTGGCCATCAGCGAACATCCCAGGGGGAGTCGCTGGTCGCGCCGCGCCCCGGCGGTAAAGGTGAAATAGTTCCCCCTGGACTTGTACCTCTTGTCGCTGAAATGCTCCTCGTTGCTTGCCGCGCGGAAGGCAAAGGTCAGGCCGGCATTGAGAGACGTGGCGCCGCCGCTGTCCAGGAGCGCTCCACTGTACCCCAGGGAAAGGGGCATGTAGCTGACCGGAGTACTGAACATCTCGCTTCCCGATACCTTCACCGTTTCATCGAAATCCTTGTAGTCGAATCCCAGGATGGCGGTGTGACTGTAGGCGCCAAGCGGCGGCAGGGTCAAAAGGACCCTGGTTCCGACGATAATCCCATTGCCCAGGTTGCTGTAGCCCGCGCCGAAGGCGGACTTGGTGTTGGACCAGACTCCGTACAGCACCAGTTTGTCGTCGAAGCTCCAGGGGGCGGGCATGGTGTAGGAACCCGAGGCGATCTCCACCTCCGACGGTTTCTCCGGCGAAAGCTGATACTGCAGCGACAGGGAATGCTCACGCTGCCAGAGGTTGTCGTTGCGCAGGGCCGTGTTCAGCCGGAGCGAGGTCGTGTCATGGCTGCCGCGGTTGTTCAGCTCCACACTGCCGTGCCAGGAGCTGTTGTCCGTGACCTTCAGGGTGACATCCACAGTTTCCGCCACCTTACCCGGCTTGACATCGGGGGTGACCTTGATGTCCGGGTGCCGGTTCAGGCGGTTCACCTCCCGCTGCACCTGCGGCACGTACAGGACCTGGCCGGGAGCCAGGGACGGCAGATCCCGCCTGATCTTTTCCGACGAAAACCAGCGGTTGCCGGATATGGTCAGGGTCCCGATGCGATTCTCGATGATCTCCAGCCGGATCGCCCTGCTCTCAACCTTCTGTTCGGGAATGTTCACCAGCACCGTGGGATATCCCCGGTCGTGGAAGAAACGCTCCAGGATGTCGCGCGCCCCCTCCACGGCGGCGGCCGTCTTGCCCCGGCCGATGAACCCCCGCACCTGTTTCTGCAGCTCATCCTCCGGAAACAGCGAGCTGCCGCTGATGACGATCTTCTTGATGGTGAAGGTCAGCTCACGTCTGTCCGGGGGGGTCTCCGGCTTCGGGGCGTTTTCACCTTCCACCGCGGTCACGGCGGCTCCATCTCCTGACGCATCCTCCTCCGCGGAAACGGGATGGCCGGCAAGCAGACCGCAGCAGAGCGTCAGCGCCAGCAGTTGCCGGGAATGGGACCAACGAACTGTGCCCCCCCTCATAAAAGCTCCCTCAGGGCAGCCCGCAGGGCGGCCGGTTCCTGGTATCCGTCCAGCGCCCCGGCCACCGTACCGTCGGCCTTGAACAGCACGATCATGGGGAAGCCGGTCTGGCCGTAACGCTGCTTGATGTCGGTCGATTTATCCGAATCGACCCTGATCCAGGTGAACCGGTCGGCCAGCTCGGCGACCCGGGGATCGGGCAGGGATTCAGCGAACAGTTTCTTGCAGTAGCCGCACCATTCGGCGTGCAGCACCAGCACCGCCGGTTTCCCCTCCTTTTTCGCCTGCGCCAGACCGGCGTCATGATCCTCCAGCCAGGGGATCTCCCCCCCCGGAAGATCCGTGGCTTTGGTCAGCCCGCTCAGCTCCAGATCCACGACGATGGTTTTGCCGGCCAGGGGGTGGTTGGTGTCAACCGTAAAGGTGGTATCATCCGCCGAAACGATGATCCCGTACCCCTCCTGGAGCGGAAACTCGGCGCCGATCACCGGAACCAGGGTGGTCAGGGCGGAATCGCCCCTGACCCTGACGGTGGTAACACCATAGGTATCCCGATACGTCGTGCCGTCCTCCACCACCAGCGACAGCCTGACCTCCTTGTCACCCACCTCTTCCACGCGGGCCGGGAAGTAGGGGGTGAAAGGGACCTCCTTGCCCACCGACGGGAAGCCTCCGAAGCGTTTCACGTACTCCTCGGCCGGAAGCGTTGAGCTGCGGGGCAGGGTCCTGACCAGGGGCAAAGACTCCCGCTTCTTTGGGTCTGGCTGCCCGAAGGCCCTGTCGGGAGGCAGCGTCAGGCGCTTCTTCTCGCCCACGGACATACCGACAATCCCATCGGAGAGACCGGGCAGGCGGGACGGTTTTCCCACCAGGACGCTTTCCGGCTCAAAGCGGGCCGGCGCCCGGTACCAGGAAACCTTCTTCAGCGCGGGGTTCTCCGCGCTCCGGCGGTTGGTGCTGAAGATGAGCGAACCGTCCTCCAGGGTGGCGGTATATTCAACCCTGGCCAGATCGCCGTTCACGGCGGGGCTTCCGGGGGACGGCGTCGCCCCCTCACCCGTTCCCGATTTCATGACCGGGTTACTATCCGTATCAATGGAAACCGCGTTGGAGCCGTCGGCTTTCGCCCCCTTCAGGGCATCCAGCAGCCGGCTGCGCGACGTCTCTCCCTCTTCCGTCACTGTACCGGCCATGGAAGGCGCATGCTCGACCCTCTCCACCTTCAGGTCGCAGTTCATAACCTCGCCGGCAAAGGGATCACCGAAATCAACGTCGATGGACGAATCGGTAATCTCCACCACCCGGCCGACCATGAAGCCGCTGCGCACCAGCGCACCCTTCTCGGCCGTAAAGGTCACCCGGTACGTGTCTCCATCCTCGACGACCGCGCCTTGGCCGAAGAACTGTTTCACGACCGCGCCCGGTTCGGCCCTGAAGCTGACGGTCACCCGCTCCCCGGAGATATCGCTGACCCTGCCGGGGATGCCGTCGTACTCGGTGTACTCTTCACCCGGCTTCGGTTCGCGGCCGTCGGTCGTGGCCTTGAACTCGGCCACTGTCAGGCGGCGTTCCTTCGGCAGTTCAATGATCCGGTTGAACTTGATGACGCTGCGATTGGTGATGGAGCTGCGCAATTGGACTGTACGCGACTCTCCCCCCGCCATGCCGATGACCGCCCGGCGCAACTGCTGCAAGGCCTCCTCTTCCATGGGGCGCACCTTGTCGGGAGCAAGCTCGGACGGCTGTCCCGCCTCCACAAGGATCGGATCACTGGTGTCGCGGGCCATGAATACCGGTGAGCGGCGGCTGCCGTCGTCAAGGCCGGCGGTGGCGGATGAACTGACCGCCAGGTCGCCGTTGGCGAAGCGGCAGGTGAAGCTGACGTCGGCCTTGTCGCCGGTACGCACCGTAACCGGCTTGGAGGCGCAGCCGGCCGCCAGCAGGAGGGTGATCAGAAGGGGTGAACGGGAATATACTCTCGGGAGTTTCATGGAGCCCGGTTCCTTTCAGGTTTGAATGCGGACGACGGAACCTAGCACGGGATTGTTACAGGCGATTGTCGGTTCTTTTAATATTGAATGAAATCTTGTCGGGCCCGCAGAGGAGTAGTTTTCGGCCGGGCGGATACCGCCGGGCCGGAATCATCCCGACAAAAAGCAGTTGAAACTCGGATACATGGGATTCATACGGATACAGCGAGGCGCTGCAGCCTGAACGCCATTCCCCCCAGGGTGGGTGCCTTTTGCAGGTATCCATGTATCTGCGTGTATCGGTATTCATCCGCACCTGCCGGCCTTAAGACAATCTCTGGTAACGCCTGTCTTCAGCAATGACATCTCATCCCCCTCGCCCAGCCCCATACGGGCGGCGACCTCCGCGCTTCTTCGGACAACAGCCCGTTTCACGTTCTTTCCACCTCTCGGATGAATTCAGGATACGAACTAATCCGTCAAAAACGGCGATTGTTTCGCACATTTCATCCGTTCGCCCCTTGCCCGCAACATGGGGATGGTAACTTGAAAAAAACTGTGCAAGCAATCATGAGAAAGCCAGCAGCCACCATGCATTTTTTTTGCACAATAGTTTTCGTACCGAGCTTTTTCTGTAACAAACCGTTGCTATGATCCGGACCATCTTGAATCGAAGAACAGGGAAACAGACCTGCATGAGCGACTCCACCACGATAACCATCAAACGCAGCGCACCCCGGAGCGGGTCGCGGCACGCCAAGTTCCGGCGTCTCGTGGAGATTCTGCAGGAGATGAGCGACCGGGAGTTCACCGGCCACGTCAAGATCAACTTCAGCCAGGGTGGGATCGGCAGGATCGAGAAGTTCGAAGAGTTGCTCACCGGGAGTATCCACGAGGAATAGAAAACAAATAGAACGCGGAAAAATCGGATCAGGCGGATCCAGGCGGATACATCGCAACTGAATATAGATGGATTGAAATCCGCGTAGACCCGCTTAATCCGCACCGATCCGCGTTCTCTTAAGAGAAGAAACACAACCGAATAGACGAGGGTACTTACGCTGACCTGTGAATACACCAGGCACCAGACAAGCCCGTTCGCGAACCAGTAACACCTTGGGACCAGCGTCCCCTGATGTTCAGCGTTCTCCGGACGGGCTTTTTTCGTTTCCGGCGGACGCCGGGACAACGGAAAGGAGGATGGACCGAATCTAAAACGGGGAAAATTTTCGCAAAAACGGCGACGGCCGGGCCGCCGCCACTCTCTAGAACAAAGCCACAGCACGGGCAACCGTGTGTCGGAAAGCTTCGGGTCCCCATGGAGGGACGGCCGGGCTGCCTGGGGACAATGAAACGGAAACGAAGCCGCGTAACCACTTCATTATCACCAACCAAAGGAAGAACAGGAGAAGAACAATGAAAGCTCGCAAAATCGCCACCCTCGTAGCCGCCGCCGCCCTGACCCTCACCGCCAGCTCCGCCTTCGCCGCCTTCACCGACCTGAGCCTGGAGCGCTTCGTGTACAACAGCACCACCGAGGTGGCCACCGACCTGGGCAACGTCAATGACCTGATGAGCAAAACCAACTACACCATCGGCAGCGGCGCCTCCAGCTTCACCACGCTTCTGGGCACCAGCGACACGCCGCTCTACGTGGCCTACTTCGCCTACGACAACAACACCGGCAACCTGTGGCTCTCCGCCGAGAAGGGTCTGGGCTCCATCACCGGAAGTCTCAACGGCTCCAACAGTGCCGCATCCGTCGCCAACAATATTAACGGCTACTACACCGTCAACACCACCGTAGCAGCCACCACGGTAACCAGCGACAGCGCCACCTCGGCGGTCTCCGTCCGCACCGGCGACGGCGTGCACACTTTTTTCCAGAAGATGGATCAGAATTTTGTCGACAACGGCGCTTTTCAACAGACGATCGACCTCGGTTACTACCATGACGGCGTCGTGGAGATGGACCTGACCCAGTCGGTCACCCAGGGGCTCTACTACTTCAACCTGTTCGATTTCATCGATTCCTGGGACGGTGAGAGCGACATCATCACCCTGACGGAAGTCGGCACCGTCACCACCAACGCCGACGGCACCACCACCATCAACGCCACCAACTCCACCCCCACCCCGATCCCGGCCGCCTTCTACCTGATGGGCTCCGGCCTGCTGGGCCTGGTGGGCCTGCGCCGCAGGAACGAGAAGTAATCCTATTTTCCCCGGGGACGCCATAACGGCGTCCCCCATCCAACCGCACAATACGGACAGACACCAAGGAGATTTCCGCGATGAAAAGAACGACCAAAACCCTGATGGCCTCCGCCGCCCTGCTGGCCCTGGCCGGTTCCGCCAACGCCGCCACCCAGATCAACCTGTACGGCGCCTCGGCCCAGTTCGGCTTCTGGAAAGCCGCAGCCGGCCCCTTCATGCGCGCCACCACCGCCAACGGCGGCCTGGGCTGCTCCTCCACCCTCGGCCCCACTATGGCCTCCGACGGCAAGTCCTTCATCGTCCAGGGGATCGGCTGCGACGCCACCCTGACCGACGGCGCCATCGACTTCCGCGTGGCCAACAAGGCCTCCTATGACGGCATCTACGCCGTCACCGGCAACACCGACTCCAAGGCCTCTCCCGGAAGCTGCGACAAGTTCTCCCGCGCCATGGCCGACGGCCCCGCATCCAACGACAGCACGGTGACCACCACCGCCAGCGGCTGCTACGCCATCACCCTGGGCGCCTCCGACGTACCGGCCTCCGCCTTCGTCCAGGCCAGCTCCGGCAACCTGAAGGGACCCAACGGCGGCGGCACCATCTCCCGCATCTTCAGCGGCATTCCGACCTCCGGCAGCGACCCCAACGGCAACACCTTGGTCGCCCCCCTGGCCACCTACAATCCGGTCAAGGTCCCCTTCGGCTTCTTTGTCAAGGATACGGTCAAGGCCAAGACCTGCACCGCCGGTCCCACCATCGGCGACTTCTGCGCCTCTGATTCCGACTGCGGCACCGGCGGTACCTGCTCCAGCGACTACAGCACCATCAGCGGCCTGAGCCGCGAGATGGCCACCCAGCTCTTTGGCCAGAAAATCAGGAACTGGAGCCAGATGTCCGGCTTCGAGGCCAAGAACGTGCAGCTCTGCATGCGCCACGCCGGCTCCGGCACCGCCGCCACCCTGGATCAGGCGGTCATGAACAGCGCCTGGGGTAAATCGCTCCCCACCGCCCAGAACACCCTGGCCACCAAGGCGATCACCTACTTCAACGACGGCTCCAGCGACCTGTTCAAGTGCATGACCTACACCGGCTATACCGGCGCGGTCGGTTACGCCGACGCCGACGCCGACATCTCCACCTACAGCGGCGTCGTCGGCCCGATCAAGTACAACGGCTTCTACCCCAATTCCCAGAACATCATCAACGGCATCTACGACTTCTACGCCGACCAGACCGTCTACCTCTCCGGCAACGCCGACGCCAAGCAGAAGGCCGTGGCCGACAAACTGCTGGGCACAGGGGGCTACCTGAACGACGCCACCGGCAGCCATTTGACCGGCACCGCCTACCGCAACTTCTGGGCCGCCTCGGCGGAGATGAAGGTTGTCCGCGGCAGCGCTACCAGTATCAACCCCTTCCTCTACCCCAGCCGGTAATACCCGGCAGCGATTCTTCCTTTCTTATGTCATGGGGCCTCCTTCGGGAGGCCCCTTTTTTTGCGCCCCCCTCTCCCCCACGGCAGAGGGAAACCTGCGACTCCCGCCTGATCCCCTGACAAACGAAAAGGGAGGCTGCCGGGCCTCCCCTGTTCAAATTCAAGATTATCTGTAAAACTAATTGTTTCGCACCAACCCCTCCAAACCTCCCCTTGTCAGGGGAGGCTTCAGGACATCCCCCCTGACAAGGGGGGACTGAGGGGGGTTCGATTCGATCAGCAGCCCCCGCGCTTCTCCGCCAGCATCCCCAGGAAAGCCTCTCCCAGATGTTTCGCGAAGCGCTCAGAATCGCAGAGCGGTGAAGCGAGCAGGCGTTCGCGAAGCGTCGGACGGAGCGAAGCCAGAGCAGCGGCATCGCGGGAGAAACGGATACCCTTCGCCACGTACTCGTCCACGGTTCCCGCCACCCACTCCTCCAGGCCGAGGCGGGTCATGATCAGCTCGCCGTTGCGGCCCACCATCCCCCGCGCACTCCGCATGGTCAGGGTGGGAACCCCCATCCAGGCCGCCTCACAGGTGGTGGTGGCGCCGGGGAAGGGGAAGGGGTCGAGGACGAAGTCGATCTTCCGGTAGGCTGCGAGATAGTCACTCCGCTCCGAATACCCTTCGAACAGGAGCCGGGAAGCGTCTATCCCGTGGAGCCTGAAACGATCGATCATCTCGTCCCGGTCCGGCTGGTGGCTGAAAGCCCTGAACTTGAGCAGCAGTCTGGCATCCGGCACGGCCAGCAGGATGCGCGCCCAGCAGGCAAGGACGGAATCGTTGAGCTTGGCGGCGTTGCTGAAACAGCCGAAGGTGACATGCCTGTTTTCCAGGGCCGGCAGGCCGCTCACCTCCGGCCCCTGCAAAGGGGGGGTGAAGCAGAGGTAGGACTCGGGCAGGCGCCAGACCTTCTCGGCATAGAAGCGCTCCTCCCCGGGAGGAACGGTGATGGGGTCGGCGATGATGTAGTCCATGGACCCCATGCCGGTGGTGTTGGCGAAGCCGATCCAGGAGACCTGAACCGGCGCGGGGCCGAGGCCGAAGGCGGGGAGAGAGTTGAAGGCGGTATGGCCGGCGAGATCCACCAGGATCTGGATCCGGTCCTCGCGGACGCGTTGGGCCAAATCCCGGTACGACATCCCCCTGACATTCACCCATTGGGTAAACAGCGGCCTGATGCGCTCGCTCAGGTCGTCGAACCGGGACTGGTTGGCATAGGCGGTGAACGAGAACAGGTTCCCGTCCATGTGGCGCAGGGCCGATTCCAGGAAGAGCCCCACCGGGTGGTTTCTCAGGTCGCCCGACACCAGCCCGACCCGCACCTTCTCTCCCCGCTCCGGCGCGTGGAGGGCCGGGCGCCGTCTCAGCGACGCCGGTTCCTCGAAACGGCGCCCCAGTTCCGCGCTCCTCCGGTACACCTGCTCGTTGGTCAGGGAAACATCGTACTGGCTGGCCATCAGCAGGTTGCTGCACGCGGTGAGGTAATCGGGATTGAAGGAGAGCGCCCGCTCGTAGCTGGCCATGGCCTCGGGGAACCGTCCCCTGGCCAGCAGCACGCTGCCCAGGTTGTCCAGGGCCTCCACGTAATCGGGCTCAAGCTCGATGGCCCGGCGGTAGGCGGCGAGGGCTTCGTCCAGCCTCCCCAGGGAGTAGAGGGCGGTCCCCAGGTTCCGGTGGGCCAGGGCATGGCATGGGTAGCAGTCGATGGCCCGGCGGTAGCTCTCGATGGCCTCGTCGAACCGTCCCTGGTCGAACATGGCGACCCCGGCGTTCAGGTGGGCCTCGTAGAAGTCGGGCCTGATCTCCGCCATGTCCCGGAAGCATGCCAGGGCCTCGTCGGTCAGTCCCTCGTTCAGGCGGTCGTTTCCCGCCACCAGCAGAGTGGCGGCCAGTTGGGGGTCAAGCTCCAGGGCCCTGCGGCAACTCGCCAGGGCCTCATCGTTCCTCCCCAGGCGCCTCAGGATGTCCCCCAGATTGAAGTGGGCGACGGCGTACCCCGGATCCCCGGCAATCAGCTCCCGGAACAGGGTTTCCGCCTCATCCAGCCGCCCCAGGTCCCTGAGGGTGATGCCATAGTTATTGAGGGGGTCCCTGCCGGACGGATCGAGTTCCAGGGCGCGCCGGTAGCAGGAGAGCGCGGCATCGAAGCGGTTCAGCTCCCGTTGCAGGTTGCCCAGGTTGACGTGGTAGACCGGCTCATGGGGGGCCAACCGGAGCGACGCGTTCAGCAGCTCCTCGGCCCGGTCGTAGCGTTTGAGTTTCTGCTGGACCATGCCGGCCAGATGGATCACGTCCGGGTTGCCGGCCTCCCGGGCGAGCAGCCGGCGGCAGTTCTCCTCGGCCAGGAGGTACTGTCCGGACTGCATCAGCTCCAGGGCCGTCCTGATCTCCCGTTCCACGCCGGCCCGTGTACCGTTGTCCAGGCAGCAGTTCTTGTACTTGAGCGTGCTGCCGCAGGGACAGGGGACGTTACGTCCGATTTTCTTCATAATTCCTCACCTACCCGAGAGTATCCAGGTTCCCACCGGGTATCCTATGTACCACACCGGCCTGCCAACCGTTTGTGACTATTGGGTAAAAAACAGGTAACGCCCTTTACATGCCGGAAAAACCGGGCAATAGTGGGCGACGACCACTGTTTCCCGAGGTGAGAGATGAGACCGACACCATCCGCCGGAGCCCGCGGCTTCCTGTTCCTTGTGACGTTGTGCTGTCAACTCCATGCCGCCAGCGCGAAAGCGACCGCCATCGTCGCCATCAGGACGCCGGAGGCGATCGGCGTCGCCGCCGACAGCCGGCTCACGGTGAAGGGCAACAGCGTCCCGGTCACGGACCGCCCGGAGTGCAAGGTCGGCGAGGAGCGGAACGTGCTGTTCGCCCTGGCCGGCTTCGCGGCCGTCCGGACCGGCGCTTCGACCTGCGCCGGGTGATCCGTACGGCCCTGGCCGACGCGGGAAACGGGCCGGACGATCCGGCTGAACGGGTGGCCCGCGCGGCCGTCGACGCGCTTTCCCGGGAACTATCCGAGCTGCGGGAAAAGGCGCCGACCCTGTACGAGCGTTTCATTGCGGGGAACAACGGTCCGCTTGCCAAGGTACTGCTGGCCTATTTTCACGAAAACACCCCCCGGCTCGTGGTGATATCGTTCTCCCGCACCAACGGCAGCGGCGAGGATGAGATCAGCGTCCTTCGCAGGAGCTGCCCGGGGGAATGCAACCAGGAGGGAATCAGCGCCATGTTTCTGGCCGACGGGAAACAGGCCGCGCCGGCGCTCCGCTCGGAGAAGATCCTCCGCGAAAAGCCAGAAGAGTCTGCCGCGCACGTGGTGGAGCGGCTGATCGTGATGGGCACGCCGGGAGTGGGGGGGCCGGTGGATCGGGTCAGGCTGGATCGCAAGGGAATCACCTGGATCGAGCGGAAACCCTCTTGCGCCGGTGGGAGTGAGTAACCCGCCTGGTACCAGCGGAAGAAGATCCGGATTCGCTCAGGAGGGGCTGACCGGCCCGGTCATGAAGAGACGGGGCGTCGGCGGCGCCCCGGTTTCCGGCAAACTCGTTGATCAACCTCACGAAGTTGTCGTAGCGGTTCGGGGGCAAGTCTTTCCGCCGGCTGGCCAGGTACAGGTCAAGGGGAGGCGCCACCGTCAGCGGATAGTCACGGGAAGCGGTGTCATAGGTGACGATGACCCCGACGTCCCGGGCCCCGGCACGGGGAAGGAGTCGCAGCTCCCAGGCGTCCTCCCGGTATTCCAGAGAAACGCACGCCCCCCCCCGGATAACGAAGAAGGGCGTTTTCCTGACCGGCTGCGCCGGACGGAACCGGACCCTGAGCTGGGTTGTCCCGTCGCTGAGAGCAAGAGGCGGCTCCTGGACGAACTCCTCCCCCATCCCCCCCGCGATGAGCTGCCGGAGGCCGCCGGGAAGGTTGCCCTCCGGAAGGGCGAAGAACCGTTCCAGTACCCCCCTGACCGCCTCGCCGCTCCATGCCTCGCGTGCGTCCTGCTCCGGCGACATCTCCCTGGTCCGCGGCGGGGAGGACTCGGGCGGGGGCGCTGAGGTTACGACGGGAGCCGAAGAGGGGGGAAGAGCAACGGGCTGTTCCTGCTCCTGTTCCTGCTCCTCCTCCTTGGCCGGTTTGAGCCTCTGCTGCGGCGGGTTGTTGACGGTGATCGGCACGACATAGCTCTTGCCGTTCTCTTCGGTGACCGTGGCCATTGCCGAGATGATCTTCCCCGGCCATTCCTCATGCTCCAGGTCGAAATCCAGCGTAGCTATCATGCCGGAACCGATCAGTGCTCCTGTCGCCTGAACGGTGAAGCCGACCCCTCCCTTCGACGTGATCCCGGTGTGGACGGTGGCCCGCGACAGGAGCATGCCGGTGGGGGAGATCTTGGGATTCTTCAGGGTGCTGACGTCGTAATCGACCTGTATCCGCAGGGAGGTAATATCGTCCAGCTGAATGGCGAAGATCGAATAGTCGGAGGTGCTGGTGGAATCAATGGAAAGGCTGACGGCATGGGCGGGTAAACGGCCGAAAACCAGAAGCAGCAGGAGCACGAAGAGCAGCGAACGGGCGAAACGGGTCGGCACGCCGCTCATCGACATCCCCCCGGAGCGGAGCCAGGCGACCTGAGCGCGGCAAGCCATACTCCCACGGGTAGCAGGTAGCCACCGATCGTGGAGACGATCCCGGTTGCCATTCCCCCTTCCTCCCACCCGAAGGCGGTAAGCATGACGTTACCAACCCTGAACAGAAGATGGCCGGCCACAAGAAGCACGGCCCCCCGCGCCATCCAGCCAAGTCGCTGCGGAAGGGCGATCCTCATCTCCGCCAGCATCAGCGCCCCCAGAAACACCAGATTGAAGGTCTGGTAATAAACCGTATGCCGGAGGGGTATGACCAGACGGTACCCCTCCAGGGCGAAGAGGCGCAGCACCACTGCGTCCAGAAGCTTCATGTAGGCGACGTCCAGCATGAGCCAGGGGATGAAGAGCAGGGCGCCCCAGGCCAGGCAGCGCGCTACGAACCCTATCCCCCAGGGATTTCCCTCCACTCTATCCTTCCACGCCAGGCTGCATCCCACCACCATGGCCAGCATGACGACCTGCCCCAGGAAGACATGTGCCGCCTGGAAGAGTGACGGATGGAAGGCGCCAGTGCGGATCACCAGGACGATGCGCGCCAGGTTCAGTGCCCCGATCAGCGCCCCGCCAGCCGTCATCCCGGCCAGACGTCCCCCCCAGGTGGCTGGCGTGGCCAGGACAAAGGAGACCAGCAGCAAGGTGGCGTAGAGTGAGGTGCACTCCCCCACGATCCGAACCGTGAAACCGGAGAGGGTAACCAGCTCGCCCCGGACCAGAGGAGCCTCACCCCACAGCTCCAGCAGCGCGCCGACGAGGGAAGAGGTAGCCCGGTTGAGCGGCCCCAGGTTCGGCTCCAGCCAGACCGCCAGTGACAGCAGCAGGGCGCAGATCAGAACGAACCGAAGCCAGACCGGCCAGGCGCCGGGCGCTTCCGTCCGGCGTGTCAGGATTGGCGACTGCATGGGAGCGATTCTAAAACATCCCGATGTAACGGGGTGTTACATATTGGCAACAATACTCCGCGCCGGGGTGGCTGGGGCGATTGTTGCACGCATTTAACCGGGCCATGGCAATGCTGTAACCTTGGCGTGGTACTTCTTTTTTATGAAGTCAAACTTCCACATAGTCGCATTCAGCCCCAGCGACCTGCCCCTCCCCTGCCGGGTGAGAGTAATGGGGCATGGACAACAGCATGCATGCCTGTGACGATGCGGAACAAAACCACTTTCGCCCTGATGGAGCGCGCCATGAAACTTTTCCAGAGAACAGCCATGGGAATGCTGCTGATCGTTCTGAGCGCGGCTGGCGCCTCCGCCGCCCTTACCGGTGACACGGACGGCGATGGCCGGAACATAGAGCTGCGCAACAGCGACGTCCAGCCTACCCCCTTCGACCAGTTGCTCAATCTGGGCGAGCTGAACGAAACCGTCCTGCAGCGCCACGCCCGCTCGGCCCAGCCCACCCAGGCCCCTATGGATGGCCAGTACGGCCGCGAGGGGGCCGAGTCGCCGCAGCTGTACGGCTCGCAGAGCCTGACCCAGTCGGTCGTGCGCTACTCCGTGCCGGAAATGATGGTCAACCCCCTGGCCCTGGGCGCCGTGCACATGGTGGGGAGCGGCGCGGTCTCCGTCAGCGCCGCCGCGCCGGTAATGCCTGCGACCGACTCCTCCTCGGAAAGCCAGATCGTTCTCAACGGTACCAACGAAAACAATACCAACGGCGCTTCCGGAGGCAACAACACCACCATTCCTCTTCCCCCTTCCGTCCTGCTCATGGCTTCCGGCCTGCTGACCCTTCCCCTGGCGCGGCGGCGCTTCCAGCCCGCCTGGTGATGGAGGCCCGCCTGCCGCTGTCGAGGAGAAGCCGCCTGCCACGAGTGCTGCTGGCCTTGGCGCTGTGCGCCTGCCTGACACCCCCCTCTACCCGGGCCGAAGAGGCGCCGCCTGAGATCGGGCTCACCTTCGTCAAGGGGGGCTGCTTCGAGATGGGGGATCAGTTCGGCGGCGGCGGTGCCGACGAGCGGCCGGTCCACACCGTATGCGTCGACGATTTCTATCTTGGCGCCTATGAGGTTACCGAGTCCCAGTGGCAGGCGGTGATGGGAAGGCCACCTCTCCACCCTTTCCGCAGCCGCGGCCCTCAGTATCCGGTTACCGCCGTAAGCTGGCACGACGCAGGCGAGTTTCTGTCAAAACTCCATGGTGCAAGCGGATTGGACTACCGCCTCCCCACCGAAGCGGAGTGGGAGTACGCCGCGCGTGGAGGCGGCGGGCGCTGGAGATACCCGGGAACGAACGATCCCCACAGCCTCGAGGAGTACGCCTGCTTCGAGGAAGCCTGCGGCGGCGAACCGCTTCCCGTGAAGAGCAAGCGTCCCAACCCCCTGGGGCTGTACGACATGGGGGGCAACGCTTGGGAGTGGGTTCAGGACCGCTACGACGGCTACTACTACCGCCAAAGCCCCCGCTCCAACCCCCTGGGCGACCCCTTCGGCGTCAATCGCGTGCTGCGCGGCGGCTCCTGTTCCAGCACCGCCGAGCAGCTGCGCACCTCCTACCGTGACTACGTGGCGCCGGAGGTGCGCCGGTACGACATCGGCTTCCGGGTGGCCCTGCCGGCGCGCTGAATCTCCCCGATTCCCCTCCCGCACAAAAGCCCGCGACCTGGAGAGGTTGCGGGCTTCTTCGTTTTCGATTCCCGGACCAAGACAAACAGAACCGCGGCTCAATCAAACCCCCCTCAGTCCCCCCTTGTCAGGGGGGAAGCCTTTAAGCCTCCCTGACAAGGGGAGGTTTGGAGGGGTTGTGTGCGAAAAAACGAGATACTACAGGGTATCTGAATGTATCCGTATCAATCCGTGGTTACTGCCGTCTGCAGGTTCAATCAGTTGTGCCGGCGACGGACGGCCGCAACCCCCAGCAGACCGGGGGCGAACAGTGCCAGGGCCGCGGGGAGCGGCGTGGGGACCGGTTCCCCCTGGGCGTCGATGGTGACGCCGGCCAGGTTGAAGTTGTTGCCCCCCGGTGTCCCGTCGCTGAAGGTGATGACGGCCTGGCGGGTCGGGGAGGCGTTGATGGCGGTGAGGGCTGCGGCGTCAAGGGTGAAGCTGTCGGTCACCCAGCCGCTGATCAGGGTACCCGTTGCCCAGTTGTAGAAGCTGTTGGTGAGCTGCCCCACCTCAACCCCGTTCACCATCGCCCGCCACAACTCGCCGTAGCCGCTTGGCGCTACGAAACCGAAGTTGCCGTTGTGGCTGACGCTGATGGTGGCGGAGGTCACCAGGGAGAAGGCGTCCAGCGTGAAGGTGTCGCTGAAGCTGGAGGAGTCGGGCTTGACGATGATGACACTGTCCGCGCCGAAACCGCCGGCGCCGGAGTTCGTGGGGCTGTAGACCGATGCGCTGCCGTACTGGTGGGTGATCGTGGCGGAGTCCACGGCCAGAGACGCGCGGGCTTCCCCGCCGGCGGCCAGGGCCAGGGAAAGGGTAATGACGCTCAGATACTGTTTCATGACCTGCTCCTCGTGTGTTTTCGTAATGTCGGTTGACAGCAGGATTGGAAAAATATCAGATATTCCATCCCCCGTCCGCAACGATCCAGTTACTTTTTCGTGTCATCCATGAGACCCCCGAACCAGAGCAGGAGGTCGCACAGGGCACAGGTCACCGCCCGCAGGGTGTAGAGGGAGGGAGGGTACTTGGGAGGGGTGTAGGAACTGTGGGCGCCGCTGTCGCTGGTGACCTTGTAGACCAGTTCGGAGAAACGGTCGATGATGCGGTAGCGCTCCACCACCCCCTTCTCGGCCAGATGCTTGTAGCAGGCCACCAGGTTAATCTCACCGGATACGTATCTGCCGGGGACAAGGCGCTCATCGGCACGGCTCAATGCGATGTAGATCCGTTCCTGCAGGCGGCGCAGGCAGGCCAGGGTGTTCCTGATGGCCGCGGCGTCGCCATTGTCCTGGGTGCGCAGGCAGCTGAGCAGCTCCTGCTCGGCCTCGCTTCCCAGATGCCTCCCCACCACGTCGAAGACCCGGCGATGCTCGGCCAGGATCCTGACGTAGTCCAGCCGTCCGGCCTCATCCCGCAGGAAGAGGAGCATCTCCTCCTCGTCCTTCCCCTTGGAGTAGACCCGCAAGGTACCGGCGTACAGCTCCCGCAGGTTGCGGTACTGGTCCGGTTCTCCGGTCAGCGCTACCACCGGCAGATGGGGCGCCTTCTCGCTGAAGTAGCGCACAGCGGCGGTGAGGAAACTGTTGTCGGGAACCTGCTGGCCCCGTTCCTTGAGACACTTTACATCAAGTATCACGCCGGTCAGCGACCAGCCGTCGGGCGCCTCGAAGCACTCCCTCCCCTCCTCCAGGCTCCCGGCGTAGCGAAGCGAGACTCCCTGGGCCTGGGCATCGCGGTGCAGCGCCTCGGCATAGGGAAGGTTGTCGTCAATGAACAGGATGCGCGCGCAGTTCTCCGTAGCCGGGTCCATCAGTACCCCCTCCTGGGCAGCCTGATCCGGAAATGTACCGGGTGGCTGTCGCGGATAATCTGGAAATCACCGCCGTGGGCCTCGATCACCTTGCCGATCCAGGCCCCCCCCAGCCCCTCCCCCCTGCTGTCGGTGCTCTTGCGGCCAAAGGTGAGAAAGTCGGCCGCGCTCAGATTGGCGGGGAAGGGGCGGCCGTTGTTGGTGTAATCGATCACCACCAGGGTGCGGGTCTGACGCAGACGGAAGGTGACCAGAGAGTCGGGATCGTACCGGGGAAAGCCGTGCACTCCGGCGTTGCGCAGCAGGTTGTTGAACAGTTCCACCACCGACTCCCGGTGCAGACGGACCCAGGCCGCCCCCCCCTCAATCACTGTCCGGAATGAACCAGCGTGAAGCGGAAGCACCTCCTGCTCCAGGAGTTCCCGCAGATCCACCTCGCGGAACTCTTCCCGGGGAATCTCCCGGGTGACCAGCAGGCGGGTGCCGTCGATGATGTCATTGATCTGTCCCAGGCTGGTCAGGGCGTTGTCCAGAGCTTCCCCCACTGTTTCCACCGTGCCGTCCAGCCTTCGGGAAAGCTCGGCGCCCAGCAGCCCCCGCTCACCCAGAAACCTGCGGATACTCACCAGGGGGGAACGGGCGATCTGCAGCCCCGGCTTCACGTTATGGGCCAGGTGCCGGATGATGCTGTATTCCGCCTCCCGCCTCCCCTGACGGATACGCCGGCGCAACGCCTTTTTCACCAGATCGGCGGTTGCATCCAGGATGATGGCAACGATAACCCCCGCGACGATCGGCGTGCCATTGATGAACACGCCGTAGCGTTCCAGCAGGGCGATGGTCAGGGGAACCAGGGCAACCAGAAACAGCAGGTTGGCCAGGATACGAGCCGACGGAGTACGCAACAACGTCCAGAGACCCGTCGCCAGCGCCACGGTCAAGACGTCCAGGGCGAAACCGGCGGGGGTGAGCAGGTGGTATTCCTTGTAGTTCAGCAGCATGCCGATGGCGGAGAGCAGCAGGTAAAGCACCCGGTTGAGCAGGTACTCGAACAACCCGGTCTGGTCGACGAAGTAGACCAGAAGGGCGATGGCGGCTCCCACCAGCAGATTGGACAGATAGGCAACACGAGCCCTCTTAGCCGCAACCAGGCACCGGGCTAGAGCCCGCGGGGTGAAGGCGGAAAGAAGTGATGTCAACGGAGATTTCCAGGTGCGGTTCATCGATTACAAGAGTTTGGGGACGGAACGGGTGGTTAGGGGGGAAACGGACCGTCCCTCCGCCTAAGCGGCGGAGGGACGATAACGGCAACCGCTACGACTGGGCCGGTTGCTGCTCCGCGCTAGCGCGCGCCTGCATCAGGCGCTCCAGCTCGGCGACCTTGTCGCCCAGCCAGGCATGCAGTTCTCGGGCGTTCTGGTAGTTGAGCACGATGCCGTTGGAGATATAGCGGACCAGGGTGCCCCCCAGGTTGTCAGGATCGGTCCTGGACGGCTCAGGACTGATGGCACCTTCCTGGGTGATATCGTGCACCAGTTCATTGGGAAGCGGAGTACGCTCCAGGTAGAAGTTGGCGATGATCTCGCCCCGGGGGGAGATGCCGCCGTGAGCGCCGTTGACGTAGACCGGATTGTAGTCATAGGTGAAGATGTACTTGAACGTAATTGATGGTTTTTTTCCTGACATGCCTCTTGGGTTCCTTTCGTTACCGCGGTAATGGGTGCTGCGGATGGCGGCAGTTGTGGTGCCGCTTACTGATAAAACCGGGTGAGTACGTCCCAGATGCGCTCAGAAGACCGGCCGTCCCACAGGGGGGGGACGGTGGCCGTAGCGGCCTTTTCCAGACTCTCCCGGCAGGCGGAGAGAATGCCGTCATGGGTCGTGCCCGCCAGGACGTTGGTCCCCAAGGCAAGGGTTACGGGCCGCTCGGTGTTGTCACGCACGGTCACACAGGGGACACCCAGGGCGGTTGTCTCTTCCTGCAGTCCGCCGCTGTCGGTGATGACCACTCTGGCATCCTTCCAGAGGAACAGTGACTCCTTGAAGCCTAGGGGGGGAAGCAGAAAGACCCGGCTCGAGAAGACGATACCGTACTGGTGGATCATCTTGCGTGTCCGGGGGTGAACCGGAAAGATGACCGGCGTACTCTCGGCGATCTCATTCAGCGCGCCGGAAATGCGGGCGAAGACACGGCAGGAGTCAACGTTGGAGGGGCGATGCAGGGTCACAAAGGCGTAGTCGCCGCACCCATCTTTGAGTGCGCTGGCAGCGGAAAACTCTCCGGCGCAATGCATGAGCTTCAGCAGTTCCAGCTGGTGCAGGAGGTTGTCAATCATCACGTGTCCCACCCTGTGGATACGCTCCCGCGGTTTTCCCTCGGCCAGCAGGTTCTCCTCGCCGCTCTCCTCGGTGACGAAGAACAGGTCGCTGATGGCGTCGGTCACCATGCGGTTGATCTCCTCGGGCATGGAGAGGTCGAAGCTCCGCAGGCCCGCCTCCACGTGGGCCACCCTGATCAGGAGTTTCTTGGCCACCAGGCTGCACGCCAGGGTGGAGTTCACGTCCCCCACCACGATGACCAGGTCCGGCCTCTCTCTGAGGCAGACGTTCTCGAAATCCACCATGATTCTGGCGGTCTGCTCGGAATGGCTTCCCGAGCCCGCTTCCAGCCGGAAATCGGGGGCCGGTATGTCCAGGTCGTCGAAGAAGGCCTGGGACATCTGGTGATCGTAGTGCTGTCCGGTGTGAACGATGCGGCACTCCACCTGCTCATGGGCCAGGGAGGCGCGGTAGATGGGGGCAATTTTCATGAAATTGGGACGCGCCCCGGCGACCAGCAGGGTTTTCATTTCGTGAGCTCCTGAAAGAGGGTGGCGTGACAGGGGTGCGGCCCGGTCGCGGTTCGATGCAGCAGTTCGAGGAAACGGAGCGACAGGGTCTCCCGGTTGAACTCACGGGCGACGAACTCCCTCCCGTTCGATCCCAGCCGGGTGGCCAGGGCGGGGTCGTCCGCCAGGCGCAGAACCGCGTCCGCCAGCTGGACCGGGTTTTCCGGCTCAAAGCAGAGCCCGCACCGGCCCGCTTCGATAATGGCTTTGGTTTCCCCCTCCACCCCCAGCAGGATGGGGCGCTTCATAGCCATGGCCTCGAAGATCTTGGAGGGGATGACCGTCTTGAACAGATCGTTCTTCTTCAGGTGCACCAGACAGGCGTCGGAGGCGGCCACGATCTCGGGCATGCGCTCCTTGGGCTGCTGCCCCAGCATGACCAGGTTGGTGAGCCCCCTTTTCTCCCGTTCCCTGATGAGCGACTCCCGCTCGGCCCCGTCCCCCACCAGCAGGAAGAGGATGTTGTCGCGCCGGCGCAACAGCTCGGCCGCCTCCAGCACCGTTCCCAGGCCATGGGCCATGCCGTGGGTGCCCACGTAGGAGACGATGAAACGATCCCCCGCCCCCAGCTCGTCCCGGAATGAGTTGTGACGCGGACCCGGTGCGAACCGCCCCAGGTCGGCGCCGTTCTTGATGACGCTGATTCGTTCGGCGGGAACCCCCCGCCCGCGGATATGGCTGGTGAAGGAATCGGTCACCGAGACGACCTGGGAGGCCCGGCGGTACATGAAGCTCTCGATCCCCTCCAGGATACCTATCAGAATACGGTTCTTCATGGCCCCCACCGCAATGATCGACTCGGGCCACAGGTCGCGGATTTCCAGTACCCAGGGAATCCGCTTGAGGCGCGAGACCGGGTAGCCCGCAAGACCGCAGAAGAACTGGGGCGAGGTGGAAACCACCAGGTCCACATCCTTCACCAGAGGAAAGAAGCAGCAGACTGACAGAAAGTAGGAGAGGTAGTTGGCAATCCTGTTGAGAAATCCCTCGTTGGCGCTCAGGTAGGTCTTCACCCGCAGCACCTCGATCCCGTCGATCCGTTCCCGGCTCACCCAGCTGTTTCGGTAGCCGGGGTACAGCACCCCCCGGGGGTGGTTGGGGGCGCAGGTAATGACCGTGACCCGATGTCCGTCCGCCACCCAGCGCCGCGCGTTCTCATGGGTACGTGAGGCGGGGGCGTTCACCTCGGGGGGGAAGTAATGGGTCAGGAAGAGGATATGCACGAATGACCTTCGGGGCTTGCGGTTGATGATGGCGGCGGAGACGGCGCGTCTTCCGGGGATGACATGACCCCTGCCACGCGACCCCGCTCGTTGCGTCTGAGTTATTCCGGATTGTACAGAGGTAATTTGGAGCTTGCGTTACACGGAAGTGAATGTTGTGAAAAGATAGCGGAGATCCCCCGAAGGACGGAAGGTTTCGATGATCCAGCCGGTGGCGTGGGGCAGCGGCGCTTCCGCTACGGTCGCCACGATCAGGGGACAGGGGTGGAACAGGCCGAACTCCGGTGAATACACCCCTTCCCGCAGTTCGGTTGAGGTGGAACCGGCGCAGGCGATGCGGGCCACCACTTCTCCTCCACGCCTGACAACGAAGCTCTCCCCCTCCCGTTGCACCCGGCAGGCGGGGTGGAGGTGCAGCCGCGACTCCAGCCGGTGCGTGCCGCTCCCCGTAATCACGTCCTCGACGCGGATGGTCCCCCCCTGCCAGGTCAGGATGCGCCGGTGCAGGGGCGCACCCGGCAGGCGGCGGTAGCCGTCGTGGCCTCCGGAGAAGATGAGCGCGCCATCCTCCGACGCCCTGAACGAGGGGGAAAGCGGAGCGGCGCGCCGGGCGCAGCGGTGGGCGCCCCACACCTGGGACTGGTCCGCGCCGTCGATGGTGACGCCGTTGTGGCCGGCATTGCCCCGCTGGTAGGCTCGCACCTCGCCGGCGGTGTACAGGCCGCAGCCGGAATCCACGATCAGCCGTTCCCCCCCAAGGGAGAGCTCGAAGCTCAAGGTGTCACAGTGGGAATGGCCCGGCTGGTAGTCCGGCCCCACCGGCCCGCAGTCCATGATCAGGCGATCGCCGGGGGTGGGCGCCATGACATAGTAGCCGGTGTGGGGAAACTCCCAGAAGGTTACCTCGGGAGGCGAGACAACCTCACCGGTCAGGCGCCGGAAGTAGTCGGCCAGCTGGGCGTAGGTCGCTTCGATACCCAGGGCCGCGTCGTTGAACAGGGCGATGTGGCCGTCAGGGTGGATCATCCCCCCCAGGAACCACAGCATGGCCCGGCATGTTTCCGCCAGTTTTTCAGCTGGTCCCCGATTCCCGGTTCCCCGTTCCAGATTCAGCAGATCCAGGCAGTCCTCCAGGATCATGGCGTGGTACATGGGGCTGCGCTCGAAGTGCCCGCCGTCGGGGAGGATCTGCTCGTCCAGTTCCTCCCCCACGATGCGTCTCCCCTTCTCCAGCCAGCGGTCTGCGTCATTCCCCGAGAAAAACATTCCGGCAAAAACAAGCGCCTTGCCGTTCTTGAAGTAGTGGTTGGCCAGCAGGTGGTGCTCCACGCTCCGTTCCAGCCAGAGCGCCTGGTCGTACAGGCTCTCCAGCCAGGAAGCCGGAAGCCCGCCCCCCTCCCCCGCCGTCAGGAAATACGCGATCCAGTTGACCATGCGCAGCGACAGGGGGAACGGCTCCCAGGCGTCCACCGTTCCGGGGGGATTGGCAGCGATCCAGGAGTCCAGCAGCAGGCGGATGTTCCCGGTGGAGCGTCCCTCCTCCCGCAGGCAGTCGAAGTAGTGCAGGTTGTAGCGCCAGAGCTTGCCAACGTCAGCCGGATGCCAGTCGAAGGGGCCGGGTGAGAACAGCCGCTCCTCGTTCAGGAAGCGGAAGGCCAGTTCGCCGCCGGGAGCCGGGGGGCGGGAGATGACCGGCCGCAGGCTGACGCCGGACCGCCGGGCCGCCGGGACGCGCCGCCGCGGCAGGGAGGGACGCAGCAGGCGGCGGATGACCTGATAGCCCAGCTGGCGCGGTTTCAGGTGGCGCAGGGTGTGGAAGTAGAGCGGGAGGGTCTGGAGGTTCATTTCTCGGGTCAGTTATTCTCTATTCTGGAATCGAGCAGTTTCAGCTTGCCGCGGGATGTCAGCGGTATATCCTGAACAGGCTGGACATCGAAGACGATCTCGTCGCCCACCTTGTCCCGAAAGGCCTTGATGATCGCCTGGCCGTCCCTGTCGGTGAAGCCGGGCGCGGCCAGAACTCTCAGCACGCAGAAACCGGCCTTTTCCTGGAAATACTGGTAACGGACCACCCGCTCGAACAGCGGTCCGTGCATGTTCAACGCAGCCAGGGAAACCTTGGCCCCGCTCATTCCGACAATCATGTCCTGCTTCCAGCGCCCCTCCACATTGGTGAACCGGTCCCAGTTGCGGCCGCACTCGCATATTGGCTCCAGCCGCGTCGCAAAGTCGCCGGTACGGTAGCGGATGAGCGGCAGACACCAGTTGTTCAGGCCGGTACCCACAATTTCACCCCGTTCTCCCTCCCTCTCGCAGGAAGAGCCAAAATCGTCGATTATCTCCAATATGCCGTAATCGGGGACATGGTGGTACGTGCCGTTCGATTCGCACTCTCCCGCGAACACTACCCGTTCGGTATGGCCGTACCAGGAAAACACACGCGTTCCAAAGGCCTGCTCGATGCGCTCCCGCTGGGCACGGGAGCAGCTTTCAGAGGCCAGAAACGCGGCGACAACCGTAGGCATGTCTTTCGTACAACCATTGCGGATGATGTACTCGGCAAAAGAATCGATGGCGGAAGGATATCCGTGAAGATACTCCGGGGCGTAGCGCATAAATGCCTCCGCATAGGTGTGCAGATTGGTCTCGGTCATATGGAAGGGGGAAAACTGCATCTCGTTGTAAATCGGGTTGTGCTGCCAGAATACCCCCGGGGGAAGGTCGGGGAACCTGACCCCGCGGAATGTGGCTTTGCGCCGCCGAGGGGTGTAGCCCATCCGCTTCCAGAAGCGGTGAACGAAACCCATTTCAATTGCCTGCGAAGCGTCATCCAGATACAACCGCAACTGTTTGCCGCTCGTTCCTCCGGTCGTGGCCTCGTAATGGGGCATGCTGCCGAAATTGCGCGGCAGAAAGCTGTGCAGGTCCGCAAGCAGGGTTTCCTTATCGATCAGCGGAAACGCCTTCAGCGCCTCCAGCGGCCTGTGTCGCTCGACGGTCCGGCCCAATCCGGCATACGCCGGCACGTTATTGACTGCATGATCCAGAATGGTACCCAGCCTCTGTTCCTGGTAACGCAGCAGTTCGCTCCGGCCAGCCCGCTCGAAAAGCTGCCCCCGGCGGAGTGTCTCGCGATAGGCCCTTCCGGCCCACCAGGAGAACGGTATGCGGCACAAACCGTCCTTCACGGCCCCGGGCAATGATTCGTACACTTTTCTCTTGATGCTGTAGGCCATGCTTCCTCCCCGCTGATCAGACAGAGCCGACGCCGCTCAGTTCCCGGCAGACCCCCGCGAATCTGGCGGCCCACAGCGCTGAATCAAACTCGACAGCCTGCGCCCGCGCTCCGTTCCTCAACTCGTTACTGAGCCGCGCATCCCGCGCCAGTGCCGTCATGGCTTGACGCAGGGATTCAACGTCACCTGGGGGCACCAGTATCCCCGTATTCTCGGTTACGATTTCCGGAATCGAGCCGCATGTGGTGCTGATAACCGGCAAACCGGCCGCATAGGCTTCCATCACGATCCCCGGATACCCTTCCGAGTCGGCTTTGGTGGGCAACACCAGGGCATCGTAGCGCAGCAGCGTCGTCGTCACTTCCTCCGGTTCCAGCACGCCCCGGTAACGGATACGCGGAACACCGTCAAACAGATCGCGCGGCAGGTCATCGAACCATGGACCGTACACATCCACGGAAATATCGTCACCGCACCGCTCCACCGCCTCCTTCAGCTCCCGTACCCCCTTGTAGGCGCGGACCTGGCTGACGAACACGAATCGCCTGCACGGTGAGTCGTTCCGAGGCGGTTCTCCCTCCCCTGCCATCGGCCGACTCGTTGGGAACCAGGCGACGTGCGTAATGCCTCGCTCGTGCGCCAGCCGGAGAAGCCGTTTCGTCTGGGCGAGATAGAGATCGGCGTGACGCACCACGAAATGGGCCAGATACCTTTTGAACGGCTTCATCTCCATATAGTCGAAACCGGCGAATTTCCTGATGATCAGGGGTTTCCCGGCCATACGGGCAATGGCGAGCACGGTCAGGCCGAAAACCGGAAGCGCGGTTGTAGCGCAATGGAGAGTTATGACGTCGATCCCCACGGCGGAAACCGTCATCTGCACTATGATCGACACAAAACGCGCGAATCCCGCCAGACCGGCCCCGCGGATTCCCGAAGTATCGATCACCCGGATGTGGATATCGTCGCAGGCGCCCAGAGTGTCCACCAGGAGTTTGAGCGATACCGCTGTCCCCCCCAGTGGGGGCGGCAGAGAGCCGATTATCAGAACCCTCGGCGAAACGCTTGTACCACTCATCCCTTCGCTTTGTGCTTCTAAGCCATCCGTTGTCATATTTATCCCCGTTACGGGCGTCTTTTGGGCAATCACCCTTGAGTAGCGGTGCCCAATCTCTCGGTAACGCACAAAACATGCACCTAAAACCGGTTCAACCAGACATCATGAAACAGTCGGATCATCAGGTCTGTTCGCGTGGAGATGCGGAAATCCCCCGCGCGCTTTCGTCCTCTATCACGAGCCAGTTTTTTTTCCTTCACACCACGGGACAGGGTTTTAATGATCCCATCCCGCAAGGCAACGGGGTCATCGGGAGGCACCAGTATGGCATCGGTTCCGGTAAGGATTTCCGGAATTGCCTCTGCATCGGTTGCAACTATGGGTAAGCCGGTCGCCATCGCCTCGGCTAATACCAGACCGAATCCTTCGGCGCGTGTCGGGTGCGCCAACAGGTCTGATGAAGCCATCAGGCGCGGAACGTCCCTGCGGTACCCCAGAAACCTGACTCTATCCCGCACTCCCCCATCATCGATCATTCTTTCAATACGCTGAAGCATCTCCTTTGTTCCCCTATTGTTAATGTCGGGAGTACCGACATACAACAGGTACATATTCAGAGAATTGAAGAACGGAACAAGGGCTTCCAAGAGCACATCAGCAGCTTTTATCTTTGCCAGGCGCCCCACGCACATGATGACAATCGCCTCTTCGGGGATCATCAGCTCCTTGCGAATACCTTGTCTGTCAGGTATCGCATTGAAATAACTTTCACTAATCGCATTGAAAATCTTCCGCGTATGTCGGCGATAGACACCCGAATATCCGATCCAGTGGTTTAAGACAAAATCGGATATTGCATAGTAGCGGGTACGCTTATTGCACCACAGGCTGAACCGTAACAGCATGTGTGACAGTCCCTTGTCACGATCCGATCTGTAGACACGGTGCACTCCTGCCACATGTCGCGTTTGCATTCCCCTTGTTGCCCATGACGCGATTACCGTCGGCATCAGCATGGACGTTTCAATGACGGCATAGCCCTGTTCACGAATGAGGTGGCTCAGCCGCATGATCGCCGGAAACAGACTGCCGGGCGGAGGATGAATGGGCAAGCCGAGGAAATGCACGGCGGGAACACCTCTTTCCCGGAGATCCCGTGTCGCCTCCTCCACGCCGGGCAAGTCAGGGGTATACATGCTGATGATGTCCGCCTGAATCCCGCGCCGGTTCAGCTCCTCCGCCAGTTGCACGTCCAACAGTTCGGCCCCGCTCAACTGGTAGAACTGCGTCATGAATATCAGAACCTTCACATCCGCTCTCCCGTCAGACCCGCGAGCCCCGCGCAAACATCCAGGCCACATGAACCAAGACAACCACGATGAACCAGGCAACGCCCATCCGATTGACCGTTCGCCTGCTGTTCTTCTCCCTCGTATCCGGCACGGAGGCCAGTATGAACAGGGCGGGCATGAACTGCGCCAGATGGCGCTGTTCCAGTGAGGTGGCGACAACCGCCATGAGGTTGGTCACCAGATACGCTGCGGTGAAGACCAGGGGAAGAGACTGTTCCCGGTTCCTGAAAAACTCCCCGGCAGCGCATACTATTCCCGTGAAACAGAGGGGCAGAACCAGAACTTGGTAGATGCCGTGATACCCCTTAATAATGTGGTATTCGCCCATTCCGGGTTGCAGGTACCCCCATAACGGAATCGGAAATATCATCATATAACCGCTCCCCATGACCATCCTGACCGGCAGGGGCTGACGGGCGACCAGTTTCATGCCGAGCGACTCCTTCTGCATGGCAGCAGCCGCCGAGCCGCTGTATCCTTCGATCTTGTCTTCCTGGAACTGCCTGGCGGTCTGCACGCACCTCATAAGGTATGACGAACCTGCAAGCAGGGATATCAGGACCATACAGATCGCAATAATACGGACCACATCAATACGCTCCCTGACGAACCAGACCAGAAACGCCAGGGACCAGAATAGGCCGAACAGCACGATGGATTCGAACCTCAGGTACACCATTGCCGCTGCGGAAACTGACGTCAGCATGATGGCTCCCAGAAGCTTGAGCACCGTCGGGGCGCGCAGCCAGCGGACGAGCCCCCACAGCACCAGGGAGTTGAAGAACGTGGTAAAGCAGTCACGCAAAAGAATGGAGCCGAACAAGATGAACAGGCCGCACAAGGCGAAGAGTGTCCCGACGCGCCTGAGGCGCCAGTCATCATCCCCGAAGATTTCCCGCGCCGTGCGAACCGTGATGCTGCCGGTAATCCCCATGATCAGCGCATTGAGCAGAAGCGCCGTGAAAGGTCCGAACTCGAAACCGAGCTGCCCGGTCAGTCTGTAGAACTGCTGCCAGATTATGACGGCAAGGGGAGAATTTATGCTCTTCTCAAGATCCGCGAAACTCGCGTAGGGCGGAAAGGGCTTCAGAAACCTGAGAAAGGTATTCGCATCGGTCGTGCTCTGCAGTTTTCCAAAAATATCAAGCGAATAGCACTGGGCCAGACCTCCCGCGAACACGCAGACGGCATAGGTCAGGAGGAACACCCGGAGCTCCGCTTTTTTGAACGAAAAGCCCAGGCTGACGATTCCCACACCGGCAACGAGGAACAGAATCGACACAACGAAGGCATCGAACGATCCGTTCGCGTAGGAGTGCAGGCACGCCCCGGATAACCCTAAAAAAACAATACATATTATGCTGACAGGTGTAATGGAATCGATTGCAGTCGTGGATCTGCTGGAAGCCCAAATGTCATTATCCATCAGTCAAACTGCCGGAGATATGTTGAATGAGCATGGATATATCTTTGCCTTGGTTTCATTTCGCCTCTTACGAAACCGCTTGGTTGAGTCCTGTGTGCCGTAGTCCAGTGATATGATTTCGCTGGTAACCGTTGGGTCAAAATGAATCAGCTAACGATCAACTATTTCATTAAGAATATCACCGGCCCTGAATGCCAGAGACTTCATCTCCGGAATGACATGTTTCAACACGGAACGCACCTCATGTTCCCTTTGCAGCATATCGATAACCCGCTCGGCGACACTACCGGGGGTCAGGTCATGAGGCATGAGGCAATAATCGCAATGTCCGAAGATATCGCTGTTGATCCCTTGTGACTTGATGCTGTAGCCAAACGACAGTGTCGGCACCTCAGACGAAAGCGCTGCAATTGTTGCATGCGTTCTCGCTCCGGCAAAGAAATGCATCTGAGATATGATCCATTTTGATTCTGCGGCATTGAGAGAGTCAGGTATCAGGAACAAACGCTCCTCTCCGGAAGAAAGACGCTTAAACACTTTTGACAAAAAGGCATAGTCACTGGCAACGTGGGGAATCAGATAAACCGGTCGATCGAGTCGTTTCATAAGCTCTGCAATAATCTGTACAGCCAAATCTTCCCACTCTGTCATGTTTCCTGTTCCGATATATCTGGCCATCAGAGGGCTCAGGTTAATCCCTATCGCTCCTTTTTCAAGGGATTTATTCCATTTTTCCAAACTCGGCTGAACCGGTTCAAGGACAAATGCCGGGTCTGCGACAAGATGGATATTGTCATGAAGTCCATGGCTTGCCAGATACTCATAACTTTTTGATTCTCTGACAATAAGATGAATCTTTCGAAAATGGGACATAATGAATTTTTCATAGGCTGGATCAGTACTGAATGGTCCGACGGAAGCTCCCCAGACAACCATCGGTTTGCCAGAATCGACTATCAGATCATCAAGAGCGGTACAGGTAAAAGGCCGTCTCCCATAGTCCAGAGAGTAGTTATCACCTCCGATGGCAAGTACGGCTTTGGCAGTAGGTAAATACTGCTTAAGATTGGCATAGAAGTAGTGTTTTAAGGCAAAAGGGCAGCTTCTCCTCATGATGTTGTAGAAAAACCATGGTGCGTCAAATCTCTTATACGATGAGCGGATTTCCTCGTGAACAATGTCAGGATCGTATTCGCTACTTCGCTGATGCGCCAAACCGTCACCAGAATGGTACTTGCTGACAACGACGAATCGTGGTGTATCAAAGTTTTCACGGAGAATCTTCGTAGTGCCTCGCACAATCGCTTCGCACCCACGATTCAGGTAGGGACCATTCCCTACGAGTAGAAACGTGTCAGAGCCCATTTTTTAAATAATCCCCCTTTTCTGAGAACTGCATTCGGAATACGGAAACGCATCATCCGTTGCCGTGCCACCTCTAAATCCCGCAACGAAGGCTCCATCTCTGACAAAAATGCTTCAAGATTCTTATCAGTGTAGGTCCAGGCTCTTCCCGTCATCCGGGATATCCGTTCCAATATCAGATTGAATTGCATGAATCCAATGGGATGTATCAGCACAGAACTGTTCCAGCGCTTACGTGGAGCGTTCAACCCGGAGTTTTTCTTGATGCGTATGCGGTCCCTCAGTCCCCCGCGCTTTGCGCATAAAACTCCCAGTTGACTCTTGACAAGCGAATCAATCCCAATTCGGCGAAGAATAGTCTGTGAAGAGTGTTCTGTTTCGTCGGAGAATATACGATTGAGGCATTCATCCCTGATCAACACAAGATTGTGTCCCAGCGGATTTTTGACGTAATCGGGCAACCAGGCGTCCATGAAGGCAATATCCGCACACTCAGCAAACACATCATCACAGAAACTGCAAGCCTGCGGCGTAAAGAATCTGTCCCGCCACACCCTTCCCATCCCTTGGTTCCAGAATACGGTAGCCTCTTCTGTTTGCTTACCACCGACTTCCCAGGTGAGTCGCAATCCGTAATCGGACGCAGGCCGTGAGGTATCCTTGACCCGAAAGGCAACTTTTTGCAGTTTGTGGGGATTGCCACCCGCTGCCGCACAGAGATATTCCACAAAACTCTTGCTCTTTGTCTGTCCACAAACAAGGCCAATCACAAACTTGATACGATCACGAAAGAGTTTGGAACATTGTTGAGATAAACGTAGAGATTTGCACACGCATGGCAGACCGACAATGGCATACCGTCCCTCGTTCTCAGCCACAAAAGAAAGTACTTCCTGAGTGGTTACGGGATAGTAACAGGAACTGCTGCACCTTCTTACATCATCAGAACTGGCGCACACCTTGTATTTGAATAACGCGTTTCCATCGTTCGATGGAGCTACACTCAGAACATAATCCACATAATGATCGTCAAGCAGCTTTCCCAACAACCAGGTGGCCAATCCTCCCGACGCGCTGTTCAATCTGTCGTTAGTGTTAATCAGGTGTCCAATATAGGCGTCAAGATAATACCCTGTCTCAATGCAGTGTTTGATTTGTTGCTGACCAGAAAAACGTACTCTCGCAATTTCATCCTCATTTGCATTTTCGTCAACAAATGGACAAACTCCGGCGCACATACCGCATTGAATGCACGTGCCAATCAAACAAGGCCGATACTCACCCTGCTCATTAAACCGCATGTCAAGCACGGCATCTGGACAGACTGCCGTACAGACACCGCAACCACAGCAATAATCCTGAGCAAGCACAAGAGAGCTGATATGTTCCCAACCTGCCTGTTTCAAACTTTATAACCAGTTGTCTTCATGCTGCCGTACCTGAATGGCACTATCGACAGCAATTCATGCCGATCACTCTTGGGCAGAATTGCCCAGCAAATACAAAAGCCTGCAAAAGAGGTGGCAGCAATAAGCAATGCCAAACTACCAGAGTATGCTGTTATGTTGAGATAACGAAACGCATAAGCGGCAATAAGGAAACACATCGTCAATCCAATTGCTTGGAGAAAGAGGCCCAGAAACGAATACCATGGAACGCGCTGAATTCTTGCCGCATAGATAGGGGTGAACAAGGCATTTTTGGCTGTTAATACCACTGCACCGGCAATGGCAACCCCAAAAACACCCAGTTTGAAATAGGTGACAAGCAAAATTGCCAGCACAAGATTGAGAATTCCCATGACAAGCGTAACAATCGCGGGAAGTTTGACCTTGTTCATAGCAACCTGGATATTAAAAAGAGGCAGAGCGCCAACATTAACCACAAGGTGAAAAAGCATGAGTATCATTAACGGGGCGAGGTGTGTAAACGCAGGACCGAGCCACATTGTGAGCAGTGATGAACTAAAAACGCACATAACTCCAATGGGGACTGCCAGGAAGAGTGAGAGCGAGCGCACAGCCAACTTGCTGATTCTGAGTAGATTGGCTATTTCGCCACGCGCGAAACAGATCAGTATCATCGGAGCAATAACGGAGGACATCACAGCCCCGCCCTGCCGAATCAGCAGAGGCCATTGCAAAACCGCAGCGTACTCACCAGCTGCGTCAGGTCCAATAAATCTGTTGCATACCCACACATCGATCTGGAGAAAAAGAAGCGTTCCGATGTTATTAACAAGAAGCCATCCCCCCATTCCCAGTAATTCTCTGATTTTGTTCACATCAAAAGAATGGATCCTGATCTTCAGTCCCGGCTCCAGACGTCTCGACACAATGGCTTGCATCGCGACAACCATAATGCTTATGGCTAAATCAACGTACCCCACATAGCGCAACGCAGGTGAAAAAACGGTAAAAAGAACCGCAACTCCTGCAACACGGGAAAGATAGCGAAATATATCGATGCTTCTGGATATATCAAGCCTATTGTTGGCATATGCTGGCACAGCAAAAACGCTGGAAACCAAGTTAATTACAAAAGCGGAAGCGCTACAGCTTAAAAGTATTATGGCGTCATCATAGAGTTCCCTAGGTATTGAAATCAGGGAGTCGGCGTTTTTTATAGATAACCAGTATATTGGTATTTGAAGGAGTCCGATAATCAAATATGAAAAAAAAGCGGTATTGAATATTCTAGCAGCCTCACTTGAGTCTTTTTTTTGTATTGCTATTGTCAAAAAACGGCTAACTGCTCCAGAAATGCTCTGTGATATAAGGCTAGCATACTGGGTCATTACACCAGCTATTGGAATTAATCCGTATGCAGATGTACCAAGATATTTGATCAGGTACGGAACGAGACAAATACCTACTCCTACCTGGATACAAAAAGATAGCACCTGAATCATGGCATTCTTTGGCAACTGTTTTTTGAATTGATTATTAATGTCGGTCAAATGATTCACCATGTCCGTTCAACTAAATAACTACATAACACCTTCACGGCTTCGCAGGATATGCATTAAGTTTGGTCGGACTGAGCGGGGCCCTAGACAGAATCAGATCAATAATGCTGCATCTGACCGCGCAGAGATCTTGGCCCTGATACACACTGGCGGCCAAGGAGCTGATATTCATGATGTTCCGGGCTTTCGCCAGCGTTGACAGATACCTGACGTCGTCCACCCCCTCACGGAATCCTTCCCACTGGATTGTATCGATAACCCCATTGCTCGTGGGATAGGCAAAGACATGGTTCCGGTATTTGGTGGTGTTCGAGAAATCGTTCCAGATGGTACCTCCGGATGATTCAAAGGCGTACTGGTACGCAAAGTTCATGACGCCGTCGTAACCGTTGCCGACGAGCGGGATGCCGTAGTTACGCCGGTATACCAGGGGATTCTCCACACCCACCTGGGGATTGCCGTAGATGAATACTTTTTTTCCCCGCCTGTGCCACTTGGCGACCTCGTCGGGCTTGAACGCGCCGGAGAGAATGGGGCTGTCCAGAAGATCGCCCACGATATCGATTGAACCGCCATAACAGGCGGCAAAGATTCTGGCGCCGGCATTCCGCGCCAGCTGCCAGGCCGTACGTTGCGCCCTCAACGTGTCCCCCTTGGCCTCGTCCATTCCGTACAGGTAGAAATCGGTGTAGCCATATTCCGTTAGCAGCGTCCGCCACTTAGCTACGGTCGTCGGCACCCCCGCGAGCTTGTCCGATGATCCGTAATTCGTGGTAACGCCCAGGGCCATGGTGTATATCCTGTCAGTCGGAAGCCCGACTTCTTTCCTGATACTCAGAGCCTTGCGGAGCAGTTCCAGGTCGGAGTAGCCCTGATGCAGTGTCGGATAGATGACCCCATGATCCCTCATGTTCTGGAGTTCCGCCTTGTACTGCACGGTAGACTTGTAGAGCGATGAAAAACTTCTGCCGTACGTATTCCTTACCAGGACCGGCGTGTAGTAGATTCCGTACTCAATCGCCGGCTTTTCAAGCTCGAACGGCAACACGGTCAATACGATTTCAATGTTCCCCAGGTTGTCGTTTTCCCTGTACAGGGTGACCGAACCGGTATACTCCCCGGGTGTGGCATTGTCCGGAACATGCAGAGTCAGCCAGATCTGCTTGTTGGTGTTAGCCGCAACATCGAAGGGGAGCAGCATGGCGGAGTCGCGCACTTCGGCATTCGACGGCACGATGGATCCGGGGGATGAAATGTCGATGTACCGATCGCCACCTTCAATACTAACCTTCAGGTAGTTAATTCCATTCTCCTCATCGACCTTTACCAGGGTGTCGTCCTTCAGAAGGAGCTCGGGAACCAGCGTCTTTGTTCCCTTGAGCACCGACGAACCGGCCTGGTACCAGCATTTGACTATCCGCACGTCGACCGCCGAGGCGGGAATAGTGTTTTTGTCCGGCCCGGACAGCGCCGACGGAACAACGTGTATGCCCGACATATCAACACTGCTTCGCATCACGAACGAAGCCGGTTCGAATTCTCCCCTGCACGCCCTGACGGCTATCCTTTTTTCTCCGGAACCCTCGGAAACAGAGAAGAGGCTGGCGGAAGTATCCGGCAGAATCATACGCCCGGAAAAAGGGTTGACGACATATATGGCGCAACCGCTTTTCGCGGCACCGGATTCCCCCGCCCCGACGCAGCGGAAAAGCACTAGGATGAACAGCCCGATGAAAACGCCCCATAGCAAGATGAATACCCCCATCTTGCCGGGAATGCTCCGACTCATGCTTTAATCTCCTCTCGCTGACGCCCTCCCTGGCACGATGATCGGTCTCACGTAGATCTAGCTGCGCACCCCTGAACCGGATCGGCGGCCGGTTCGGGACTGGCGATGTCGCCCACCCCGTAATATTCCCGGTACCACGACACGAAGCGCTGGATGCCCTCCCGGACAGGAGTTGACGGCTTGAATCCCACATCAAGCATCAGGTCGTCCACGTCGGCGCAGGTGGCCGGCACGTCCCCCGGTTGGAGGGTAAGGAAGTTTTTCGAGGATTTCAGACCGAGCGCGCCCTCCAGCGTCTCGATGAACGTCAGCAGTTCGACGGGGTTGTTGTTGCCGATGTTGTAAATCCGGTAGGGCGCCCGGCTCGTTCCGGGATCGGGATTCTCGCCGTCCCAGGCGGGATTCGGGGCGGGAATTCTGTCCAGCACCCGGACTACCCCGGCCGTTATATCGTCGATGTAGGTAAAGTCCCGTTGCATCCTGCCGTGGTTGTACACATCGATCGATTTCCCTTCCAGGATCGCCCGCGTGAAGAGGAACAGCGCCATGTCGGGGCGTCCCCAGGGTCCGTAGACCGTAAAGAATCGCAGCCCCGTGGTCGGCAGACCGAACAGGTGCGCATAGGTGTGGGCCATCAGCTCGTTGGCCTTCTTGGTGGCGGCATAAAGGGAAACGGGATGATCCACGTTATGATGCACCGAGAACGGCATCCTGCCATTCGCCCCATAGACGGAGCTTGACGAGGCGTAGACCAGATGCTCGATACCCTGATGGCGGCAGCACTCCAGGATGTTCATGAACCCGGCTATGTTGCTGTCGATGTAGGCGTGGGGATTTTCCAGGGAATAGCGTACCCCCGCCTGGGCAGCCAGATGCACCACGCGGGAGAAGCGCTCTTCCGCGAAGAGCCGTTCGAGTCCGGGCCGGTCGGCGAGGTCGAGTTTTGCGAAGGTGAAAGTGGAGAACGATGCGAGCCTTTCGAGGCGGGAATACTTGAGGGACACGTCGTAGTAGTCGTTCAGGTTGTCCAGACCGATTACCCGATCGCCCCGCTCCAGCAGGCGCATGGCCACGTGCATCCCGATAAAACCGGCGGCGCCGGTCACCAATATCTTCATCGTATTTCCCCTGCCGGCAAACGGCGCCAATCCGAAAATGCAGCTGGCCGGAGCGTTCGGTGCGCTTGACCGGTACGAAGGAATGGAACCCGGCCACCACACCCCATCAGGAGAGTGGAGCGTCCGCCCCGTTCCCCAGATCTCCCCGCCGGACCGGCGTTCATCCCTCGGCCGGAACTCACGAATCCTCCGCGGGGGGTTCCTGCTCCGGCGGGTTCGACCGATCGGAGAGCCGCAGCGAAACGATCAGAGCCGCCGTCGCCGGATCGGATGGGGTGAGGGGCAGCGGAAACCGCCGTTCGCCAACGACCGACGGCCACGGTCGGTACGTTCCGCAATCCTGAAGACGGCATCACATGGTTCACAGCCTCCACAACCTGATATCCATCCCTTCGACCTGCTGGGGAGGACAGATACCCTTGACATCGATCAGAACCGGGCTCTCTCCCATGAGCTCCCTGAGCCGGGGGAGCGGCAGCTCACGGTAGGCCCGGTGCGCCACGGACAGAATGAGCGCGTCCGCCTTTTCCGCTTCGTCGAGAGGCGTCAGCTCCAGGCCGTACTCGCGCCTGACCGCCGCGGGGTCGGCCAGGGGATCGCAGACCTGCACGGCTATCCCGTAATCCCGCAGTTCGCTCACGATATCCATGACCTTGGAATTACGCAGATCGGGACAGTCTTCCTTGAAGGTGATTCCCAGCACCGTCACCCGGGAATGGAGGATGTTGTGCCCGGCGTGGATCATCTCCCGGATGGTGCGCTGGGCGATGAATCTGCCCATGCCGTCGTTGATCCGGCGGCCGGCCAGGATCACCTGGGGGATGTAGCCGATCTTCTCGGCCTTGTGGGTCAGGTAGTAGGGATCCACACCGATGCAGTGCCCCCCCACCAGACCGGGCCTGAAGGGGAGGAAATTCCACTTGGTGCCGGCCGCTTCCAGCACTTCAACGGTGTCGATTCCCAGCCGGTCGAAGATCAGCGCCAGTTCGTTCATCAGGGCAATGTTCAGGTCCCGCTGGGTGTTCTCGATGATCTTGGCCGCCTCGGCCACCCTGATGGACGAGGCGCGGTGAACGCCCGCCGTCACCACCGAGCCGTAGACCGAGGCGACGATGTCGAGGGTCGCGCTGTCCTGCCCGGAGACCACCTTGGTGATGCGGGTGAAGGTATGCTCCCGGTCCCCCGGGTTGATCCGCTCCGGGCTGTAGCCGACCGTGAAGTCGCTTCCGCAGCGCAGGCCGGAAACAGCTTCCAGCACGGGAACGCACTCATCCTCGGTCACGCCGGGATAGACCGTGGACTCATACACCACGATGTCGCCCGGCTTCAGCGCCCCGGCGACGGTTCGCGTGGCGCTCAGCACCGGCCCCAGGTCAGGCTGATGGGCCTCGTCCACCGGAGTCGGCACCGCGACGATGTGAAAGTCGGCCCGGCGCAATTCCTCGATCCGCTCGGTGAAGTGGATGTCCGATGTCCGAAGATCCTCGCCCGTTACCTCGTCGGTGCGGTCGTGGCCGTTCCTCAGCTCGGCAATCCTGACCGGATCGATATCGAATCCGATGGTGGCACCCATCCTGCCAAAGGCGACCGCAACCGGCAACCCCACATAGCCCAGTCCAACGACAGAAATAACCCGATTGTGCATTTGCATGTCACCTGAAACAGAGAGTTAATCCTCCAGGAACAGTCCAGGAGGGAAAAGCATCACATCAACAAGCGGTTATTCCACCGTAACCGACTTGGCCAGATTGCGCGGCTGATCCACATCGGTCCCCTTAAGCACCGCCATATGGTATGCGAGCAATTGCAGCGGAATGGTGTACAGGACAGGCACCAGGATCTCGGAGCAGTCGGGCAGCTCCAGGAGCGCCTCGGCTTTGGCCGCCACGCCCCGGTCACCCCGGCCGCAGAGGGCGATCACCCGCCCCCCCCGGGCGCACACCTCCTCCACGTTGGACTCCACCTTGCCGTAGAGCCGGTCCGGGGGCGCGACCACCACCACCGGCATCTGGTCGTCGATCAGGGCGATGGGGCCGTGCTTCATCTCGCCGGAGGGGTACCCCTCGGCATGGATGTAGGAGATCTCCTTCAGCTTGAGCGCCCCTTCCAGGGCCACCGGATAGCCGGCGCCCCGCCCCAGGAAGAGGAAGTCGCGGGCGTGGATATAGCGCAGGGCGATCTCCTTCACCGCCCCGTCCAAGGAGAGCGTCTCTTCCATCAGGAGCGGCAGATGCATCAACTCCGCCAAAAGCTCCCTCCCTCTCTCCGCCGGAATGGCTTCGGTTGCCCGCCCCAACCTGACAGCCAGGAGCATGAGCGCCACCAGCTGGGTCACAAAGGCCTTGGTGGAGGCCACCCCGATCTCCGGCCCCGCGTGGGTGTAGACCACGCCGTCCACCTCGCGGGCGATGGACGACTCCAGCACGTTGCAGATGGCCACCGTCCGCGCCCCGCGGGAGCGCGCCTCCCGCACGGCCGCCAGGGTGTCGGCGGTCTCGCCCGACTGGGAGATGGCCAGCAGCAGGGTCTCCGGCCCCACCACCGGGTTGCGGTAGCGGAACTCGGAGGCGATGTCTACCTCCACCGGGATGCGGCACAGCTCCTCCAGCAGGTACTTGCCGATCAGGGCGGAATGCCAGGAGGTGCCGCAGGCCACGATGCAGAGCCGGCCGAAACCTCGGAGTTCTGCATCATCCAGACGCAGTTCGTCCAGGAACACGTCCCCCCGCTCCTCCAGCAGCCGCCCCGCCAGGGTGTCCCGCACGGCGCGCGGCTGCTCGAAGATCTCCTTGACCATGAAGTGACGGAAACCGTCCTTCTCCGCCATCAGCGGGGACCAATCGATGCGGCGCGGCACCTTCTTCAGCGGCTCGCCCTCCAGGGTCGAGAAGCTGGCCCGACCGCCGCTGATAACCACCATCTCACCATCTTCCAGAAAGATCATCCGGCGGGTGTGGGGGAGGATCGCAGGGATGTCCGAGGCCAGCAAGTACTCCTTCCGGCCGACCCCCACCACCAGCGGCGAGCCGGATTTGGCCGCGACCAGCGTGTCGGGGTCGCTGCCGGAGACGATGCCCAGAGCATAGGCCCCCTTCAGTTCCCGCAGGGCCAGCCGCACGGCCTGCTCGAATCCGGCCCCACCCTTCATTTCCTGTTCGATCAGGTGGGCGATCACCTCCGTATCCGTCTCGCTGCGGAAGCAATGTCCCTGCCCCTCCAGTTTCTCCTTCAGGGCAAGGTAGTTCTCGATGATCCCGTTGTGCACCACGACCACCGGCCCGGCCTGATGAGGATGAGCGTTGTTCTCGGACGGCTTGCCGTGGGTGGCCCAGCGGGTATGGCCGATGCCGACCCGGCCGGAGAGCGGGAGCGCCCCCGTCAGGCGGTTCAGGTTGACCAGCTTCCCCCGACTGCGGCGGATGTCCGGTCCGCTCCGGTCCAAGGTGCAGATGCCGGCCGAATCGTAGCCGCGATATTCGAGGGACTTGAGCCCCTCCAGAATGATGGGCATTGCCTGCCGCTCCCCGATATATCCCACGATTCCGCACATCGCATCCGCCTCCTCTGCCCCGTCATGAGTCACATAACCGGACACAAAGCTAGCACGCCATTGTTACAGCCAGTGGGCGAACAGATAAAAAATGGGGAACTATTCATCTTGGGAGAAATGCAGCGATGACGGAGAAATAACGGTTGCAGGTTTCTACAGAACTATTGCCTGACCACAACCTGACCGTGACATGGACGTGCTAGCCTGCTCAGCAATGAAACCATGTACAGCCGATCTGCACGTCCACTCCAACCACTCCAACAAACCGACCTACTGGGCCATGCGGAAGTTCAACTGCCCGGAGAGCTACACCCCTCCCCTGCGCATCTACCAGGCCGCCCGGCAGCGGGGCATGGACCTGGTTACCATTACCGACCATAACACAATCGCCGGCGCCCTGGAGATCGCCCACCTGCCGGGCGCCTTCGTCAGCGCGGAGATCACGGCCCATTTTCCTGAAAACGGCTGCAAGGTGCACGTGGTGGTGCTCAACATCGACGAGGAGCGCTTCCGGGAGATCATGGAGCTGCGCTCCAACCTGTACGAGCTGGTGGCCTACCTGCACGCCTGGCGCATCGCCCACTTCCTGGCGCACCCGCTCTACGCCCAGAACGACAAGCTGACTCTGGAGATTTTCGAGAAGGCGCTGCTCATCTTCACCACCTTCGAGGTCAGAAACGGCTGCCGCGCCCGGCGCTTCAACGACTTCGCCGCCCGACTGCTGGCGGGGCTCAGCCGGGAGTACATCATGGGCCTGGCGGACCGGCACGATCTCGCCCCCGTGGGCGAGACCCCCTGGATCAAGGGGATGGTGGGAGGGTCGGACGACCACGGCGGTCTGTTCATCGCCCGCGCCCACACCGTGGGGCTGGGGATCGACCCGCAAAGTTTCACCGCGAGCATCCTGGCAGGGGAGTGCCGACCGGCCGGGCTGGACGGCGGCCCCCTGACCATGGCCCACAGCCTGTACGGCATCGGCCACTCCTATTACCGCGAGCGATTCGGCCAGCGCCGGCGCTCCCCAACCCCCTTCGTCAGCAGCCTGATGGACCGCTTCTTCAACGTCGGTTCGGAAAAGACGCCGCTGCTGGACAAGCTGCGCCTCTTCATCCTCAAGAACCTGCCCGCCTCCCGCGGCGGGGACAACGACGGCTTCGAGCGGATCCTGGACCGCGAGGCGCGCCTGCTCCTGGATGACGCCCGCTTCATGGAGAGGATCCGCGCCACGGACCACAACCGCAGGATATTCGCCGTCACCAGCCGGCTGGCCAACCGCATGCTGTTCCACTTCACCCGCCGGCTGACGACCATGCCCCGCCAGGCCGGTTTCTTCGACTACCTGCGCTCCCTGGGAACCATCGGCCTGGTGCACATCCTGGTCTCCCCCTACTACCTGGCCTTCCACCACCAGCACCGGGGCAAGGAGTTGATGGGCGAGCTCTGCCGGTCGGGACCGGAAGCCCTGCGGGGCGCAGTTCCCGAAAAGATCGCCCTGTTCACCGACACCCTGGACGAGATCAACGGCGTGGCTATCACCATCAGACGCCTGATCGGCGCCGCCCGCGAACGGGGGGTAGAGCTGACCGTCATCACCTGCGGCGGGGAGGCGGGTACAGCCGACGGCGTGGTCAGATTCGACCCGGTGGGCGACGTGACCCTGCCCGAATACCCCGAGCTGCTGCTCCGGTTTCCGCCGGTGCTGGACGTCATGGATTACGTGGAGCGGGAGGGGTTCACCCGCATCCACATCAGCACCCCCGGCACCCTGGGGCTGTTGGGACTCATGATCGCGCGGCTGATGAGCATCCCGGCGGCCGGCACCTACCACACCGACATCCCCCAGTACGTCCGCAGCCTGACCAACGACGAATTCCTGGAACAGGCCGCCTGGAACTACATGATCTGGTTCTACAACCAGATGGAGGAGGTGGTGGTCCCCTCCCAGGGCACCCGCCGCCAGCTGCTGGAGCGGGGGCTACCACAGGACCGCATGAGGCCGCTGCCGCGCTGGGTTGACTTCGAGCTCTTCTCTCCAGCGCGCCGGGAGCCCGATTTCTGGCCTTACCGGGGGGCACGGGAGGGGATCGTCCTGCTCTATGTGGGGAGGGTGTCACGGGAAAAATCACTGGACCTGCTGGTGGATGCCTTCCGCCCGCTGGTGGAGCGGGGCGAGGAGATCACCCTGGCGGTGGTGGGAGACGGCCCCTACCGGGATGAGATGGAGCGGGAACTCAGCAGCTATCCGGCGCTGTTCACCGGCTACCTGTCAGGGGAGGAGCTAATGCGCGCCTACGCCTCGGCCGACCTGTTCGTCTTCCCCAGCGCCACGGACACCTTTGGCAACGTGGTGCTGGAGGCCCAGGCTTCGGGCCTGCCGGTGATCGTCTCCGACAGGGGGGGACCGCGGGAGCTGATGCGCGACGGCGCCACCGGGGTGGTTTTTCCCGCCGGTGACTGCCGGGCGCTCACGGACGCCATTGCCGGATTGATCGCCGACCGGGCCAGGCGCGCATCCTTTGGCGCCGCGGCGCGGACCTTCATCAGGGACAACGCCCCGGACGGCGGGCAAACCTACAGCACCATCCTGGGAAGCGCCGCGATGCGGTCGACCCCGCCCGTGGACGACGCCTGGCCCGCAACGCTGTTCCCCGTCCCCCCCCGGGAGCAGCAAAGCACGTTCGCCCCGCCGTGACGCCGGAGCCCGCCAGGTGGACTCCGGCATCACCTACCCCACGGGACGCGCTCCCTCAGTCAAAATCACGGAAGAACACGTCGTCGTCTTCCATCCACTGCCCCCTGCCGCAGATGGGACAGAAGTTGTACGCCAGAGGAAAGACCATGTCGCAGCAGCCCCACGACGCGACCTGTGGCGTGAATTCCTGTGCATCGTGACAGCCGGCCGCAGTGCTTTCTTCAATCCAGTTCAATTGAGCCATATCCTGTTCCTCCCGATCCCACCCGTTAGTGACCTCCGGTTGCCGAAGCGGCGGCACCGGACGGTCTTGAATGTTTTCAGGAACCTAGCACACCCGTGTCACAACACCGTCAAGATCGGTCAAATATCAGGTTACTAAAGAGTGTGTTGACTACTCGACAATAGTGCTGTGAAGCCAATGTGTGACGGGCTTTTCGGGAATCATATATTGAGCAGTCAGGATCAGTCTCAGAAACTCCCCCCCTCCCCGCGCCGCGGTAACCGGGCGGTTGCATACTTTTGTCACAACTGGAACCCTACCCCCAGACGACTTTGTGTTAGTACTGTTCCTATTCGTCGCTCAAGACTGTTTCACCCAATCTGTTAGAGGGCTTATCCGATGCAACTGCTCGCCGCACGCCTGTTTCCATGGTTTTTCGGTCAATCAAGCCACAGCCAGATATCCGCACCGGCAAGCCCGGCCACCTCTGCCGTTCTTGATCCCGTTCCCGGGACAAACTCGAGCCGGGAGGGGTGCGCAACTCACCACGGACATACTCAGATGCCGGCCGAGATGCCCGCACGGGAAAACACTCTGGAAGGCCCCGTAACCAGGTTCGGTTCGCATAGAAACATCGGCACCATTCTCATGGAGCAGGGAACGCTCTCCCCCGACCATCTGCCCCATGTGCTGGCACGTCTCGGAATCGGCCAGCAGCGCTTCGGCGAGATCTGTGTCGCCGAAGGTTTCGTCAACGAACGTGACGTGGCCCGGGCACTGGCGGAGCAGTTCGATCTGGAATACGCGGATCTGGGAAGCTTCAGGATGGACGAGGAACTGCTCGGCACTCTCCCCATGGACGCCATCTACCGCTTCAACGCAGTTCCTCTGGAAAAATTCGACGGCTTCATCCGTATGGCCATCGCCGACCCGACCGACGTTATCAACCTGGACAGCCTGGAACTGCTGCTTGACCATCCCCTGATACTTGTCGTTGCCGCGCCCACCGACATCACCTCGGTCATCCGGAGCGGCGAGGGAACCCGTCGCGTGCTGCGGGAAGTCTCGGAAGACTTCAAGATCGACCTGGTCAGGGAAACCGATGGGGGGGAAGAGATCCTGGCGGTTGAGAACATCTCCGACGAGACCACCCCGATCATCAAACTGATCAACACCACCCTACTGGAGGCTCTCAACCGCCGGGTCAGTGACATCCATATCGAGACCGGACTCGGTGGGGTGGAGATCAAGTACCGCATCGACGGCGTGCTCTACCTTGCCAGCGAGCCGATCGACCTGCACTTCCAGGCCTCGATTATCTCCAGGCTCAAGGTCATGAGCGAGCTGGACATCTCCGAGCGCCGCGTCCCCCAGGACGGCCGCTTCAAGGTCCGGCTCGGCGCCAAGTCCATCGATTTCCGCGTTTCGATCATGCCCAGCGCCCTGGGGGAGGATGCCGTCATCCGCATCCTGGACAAGGAGAATCTCACCAACGACATGAAGGGGCTCTCCCTGGAAAATCTGGGTATCAGTTCACGGGAAATCCAGCGGCTGCGGAAGAAGATCAACGAGCCGTACGGTATGGTGCTGGTGACCGGCCCCACCGGTTCAGGAAAGACCTCAACCCTCTATGCCGCCCTGTCGGAGATCCATACCGGCGAGGAGAAGATCATCACCATCGAGGATCCGGTGGAATACATGCTGCGGGGGGTGCTGCAGATTCCGGTCAACGAGAAGAAGGGGCTTACCTTCGCCAAGGGGCTGCGATCCATCCTGCGCCACGATCCTGACAAGATCATGGTCGGCGAGATCCGCGACCCGGAGACGGCACAAATCGCCGTCCAGTCCGCCCTGACCGGCCACCTGGTGTTCACCTCCGTGCATGCCAACAACGTCTTCGACGTGATCGGACGCTTCATCCACATGGGGATCGACCCGTACAACTTCGTCTCCTGCCTGAACTGCGTCATGGCCCAGCGCCTGGTACGGCGCGTCTGTTCTGCCTGTCGCCGCCCTGTGGCCTACGAAGAAGAAGAGCTGCTGGCCGCGGGGGTCGCCCCCCGGCTCGTGGGAGGGGCTGTGCTCTACGAGGCTCGCGGCTGTGAGGCCTGCAACAGCACCGGTTACCGGGGGCGCTCGGCCATCGTGGAACTTCTTGAACTGGATGACAAGATGCGTGACCTGATCATCAGCAGGGCGCCTTCGGTTCAGCTCAAACAGGCTGCACAGGAGACGGGAGTGACTTTTCTGCGGGAGTCGGCCGTGGAAAAACTCATCGCAGGCGACACCACCCTCAGGGAGATCAATCGGGTCACCTTCGTCGAATAACCGCCGCTCCATCCCCCGGATGGGGGCGCGGCAGAAATCCCGGCGGCCGGGGATGACAAAGCCGGGGTTGAAACAAATCATCGAGAATGGAGGAATGGAACTTGAACCGTAGAACGAAAATCAGGGTGTTGTTCGTCTGTGTCCACAACAGCGCCCGCAGCCAGATGGCCGAGGCGCTGCTCAGGGAACTGGGCGGCGAGCGCTTCGAGGTCTTCAGTGCGGGACTGGAGCCGGGCGAACTCAACCCGCTGGCGGTCCAAGTCATGGAAGAACTGGGAATCGACATTTCGGGCCATAAGGTCAAGAGCGTCTTCGACCACTTCCGCCAGGGGGTACTGTTCGATTACGTCATAACCGTCTGTGACGCCGCCAGGGCCGAGAAGTGTCCCGTATTCCCGGGAGTTACCAAGCGGCTGGAGTGGAGTTTCGAGGATCCCGCGTCCCTGGCGGGGGATTGGGAGAGCAGGCTCGCCGTCACCAGACGCATCAGGGACGGGATCCGAGAGGCGGTGCGGACATTCGTCGCCGCGACATGAGCAGAGCCGGCTCTCTGCGCCTGGGAGCGGCGCTCCTGGCCCTGCTCTGCCTGGTGCCGCTGCTGTCCACCTACGCCGCCACCCCGGGCCGGGCGGTGACGCGTTTCAGGGTCTCCACGCGGGGTCTGCCGATCGGTGACGTGATCACCACGCAGCAGACAGGGCGGGAGAACGGAGCCATCCGCATGCGGTTCGAGTCCAGGACCAGGGTGAAGGCAGCCTTTCTCTGGATGGGGTATCGGCTTTCTTCCACCGAGAAGGGTGAACTACTGAACGGAACCCTGGTCTCCTATTCCCACAAGGGGGAGGAAAACGGGGACGGCATCGACGTCAAGGGGCGGCTTGAGAACGGGGCGTTCAAATTCGAGACCCACGAGGCGGGAGGGGTGCGTATCCTGGTCATTCCACGGTCAAGTTACGACGCAACCACCATGGAATGCCCTGAGGCCAGAATCGACTTCTCCGGAAAAGGAAAAACGACTCTCAGGGTACTGGATGTGGAGAAGATGGAGGTAGTGAAGCGGGAGTACCGTCTCGTCCGTAACGGGAATTACTCCATGGGAGGCAGGGAGTACCCCTGTCGTATCATAGACTTTTCCGACAAAAACAAGAGCGCCCGCCGCTGGATAGCCTGGGACGGGACGACCATGGTCCTGTATCGACAGGACGGGAAGAGCGATAAGAGCTCCTACTCTGTGCGGGCAACATCCCTGACGAGGGAGCAGGAAACATAACGGACACAGGCGGCCAGAACCGCCCGAAGAAATTTCACGCACGAGGTAACCATTGGCTGTCATGCCTGGCACAAGCAACATATCGAACCGTCGTCTCTCACTGCCCGGCCTGACGATGTGGCTCGCCACCCTGGCAGGGTTGGGTCTGTCGATCACCGCACTGTTCCAGGTCTGCGGTTCCTGCAGCGAGACGGCAAATTACCTCATCTTCGGCCGGCAGTTCGGGTGGTTCGGCATCACCTTCTTCGCCCTGCTGACCGCCGCAGTTGCTCTGCGGCAGGGGTACGGCACACATTGGCTAGTGGATCTTCTGGCTTTCGCTGCGGCCGGAGCGGAGATCCGTTTCATCTGGATCCAGAAAGTCCAGATCGGTCAGTGGTGCCCGATTTGCCTCGCCATCGCTGGCACGGTCCTGTTCGTATGCGTTGGCGCGGTTTGGGAGCGTATCCGATATCTCAATGCAAAGGGGAAAACCATGAAATCCAGGTTTATCTACTTCGCCCTCGTTGCGCTGATACTCGTCGCAGGAGGCGGCGCCGCCATTGCCGGCGTAAAAAAGCAGCCCGACATCGCCCAGATCGATCTATTTCTGGGCAGACAATCCAGCCCAACAACGGTCTACTTCGTCAGTGACTGGTTCTGTCCGGCCTGCAGGAAAGTCGAACCGGTTATCGAGAGAATGTACCCCGAACTCGCCCGATCGGTCAGGATCGGATTCGTCGACTTCCCGATCCACCGCGAGACGACTAATTTCACCCCCTTCAATCTCCAGTTCCTGACATTTGAAAAAGGAAGATACATCAGGCTGCGCCGGGCGCTTTCGGAGTTGTCCAAGAAAACCAGCACCCCCAGCGAGGCCGAGGTACGCGCCTCGGTCGCCCCCCTGGGAGTCGCCCTGCGCCCCATGAACTACTCCGAAACGCTCTACGGCCTACAAGCCAATCTGATGATCTACCGGGGATTCAAAGTGACCTCTACCCCTACGGTAGTAGTGACAAATGAAAAGACAAAAATGAGCAAGTCGCTGGTGGGACCGGCCCAGATCAACCTGGAGCAGGTGATGGCGGCGATCAAAGAAGTCGGGCAGAAGTGATCGAAAATTTGAGTCTTTCTATTTTTGTGAGGTCTCTTGGGCTCTGGGGGCATGAGAACCAATAACGTGCATTGACATCCGGGTGTAAGGTTTCTCTACAACGAGAGAAATGATACGTGCCCGCCCCCACAGACGAAAACCAAACCATGTGAATCGGATTCTACCTCCCAAAAATCGGCACTTTCAGGTAGCCGCCCGCGACACAGAGCCCCGCTCAAAGCCATACCCACCTGATATTAAATCCATTATCCACCGTTCGGATCAACCTTTGACGCAAATGCCGGATCAATTCTCAATGGCAACCGACATACTCCGGGATGCTTGCGCTCCTTTCAGGTTTCTTCGGTGCATCCCTCAGTCGGTGTAAAACTGCTAATGGACAAAATATCGTCTCGGGGTCGCAATATCGTCCCCGGAGACAAATGGGAACCGCCTTGTTCAACTGCAAATCTTGTAAATTTGGCAGGTTATCTCAATATCCCACCAAGCAAACTACTGGCACGAATCTGGTATATCTTTCTACTCAACTTGATTCCTAATCCGATTAAAGCAGTTCCCTCATCGAGAAAAACAGCAGGCCAAGCTGCGTAACCGCCTGAAGATAAAATCCGACAGATAGCACAATAACCTATAAAAAAAGCTATTTGTTCTCGCCATACATTTCGTTTTTATCCACAGGGCTAGGAGCCTAATCAATTAAGTTAATTACTATTTCAGCAAGCAGCGAACAATGGTTTTTTATACAACACAAAGGAAAGGGGTGAGGCTATTAACGAAATCCATACAAGCTGCAATGGCTTGCAAATGGGCTTGAATCCATCAACCCACGAGCAGCTACTGCCATTGCTAACAAAGCTGTTCCAGTGAGGTACACGATTCCAAAATTGCCGAAGAGTTTCGAAAGGAGTGAGAGCATGAAAGCAAAAGCCATTTTCTTACTAATTCCACTGTTCATCTTCTCAGCCATACTGGCGGGGCCGCCCGCAAGCGCCCAGGAAACAGGCCCTGCCGATGCGGGGAAAAGCGAGGAGCAGGCGATGGCCGTAATGAAGCGTATGGCCGGCTATCTTTCCCAGGCCAAACAATTCAGCTTCACCACCGAGACGGGATTCGACGCAGTGCAGGAGTTCGGACAGAAGATCGAATTCGGTGAAACACGCACGTACCTGCTCAGTCGTCCCGACCGCCTCCGCGTCGACGCGACAAAACGCGACGGGTCGAAGAGCCAGCTTATTTTCGACGGCAAGGATATTGCGCTCTACTTTGCCAAGGAAAATGTCTATGCAACCGAGGCGCGGCCCGGAACACTGGATCAGGCAATCGAGCATTTCACCAATGATCTGGACATGCGCCTGCCACTGGCCGAACTGCTGTCCAGCAAACTGGCCCATGCATTGCCGGAACTGGTGCGCGAAGCAGCCTATGTGGAGAAGTCTTTCGTCGCAGGGATCCCCTGTGATCACGTGGCGTTCCGAGGTGACGAGGCCGACCTGCAACTGTGGGTCTCACAGGGAGCCACACCGCTGCCGCAACGGATAGTGATTACCTTTACTCGGATTGACGGCAGGCCGCAGTTCTGGGCGCAGTTCAGCAACTGGAACCTTACACCAGAAACACCAAAGTCCCTGTTTGCATTTAAGCCGCCCGCAAGTGCAGCCAAAATAGCCTTTGCTCCCAAGCAGACACTGCTGCCCGGGGGAGCTATGAAGAAAGAAGGTAAATAGCCATGAGAGCGAAAAGATGGATACAGCAAACGGCTTGCCTTGGGCTGCTCCTGATGGGAGTCTTTGTTGCTGCGCAAGTTGACGCAGCCCGTGGCGGTGGCGGTAGTGCCGCCCGTGGTGGCGGTGGTGGTAGTGGTGGCGGTGGTTTTTCGAGAAGCAGTCCCGCCAGCAGCGGAAATGTGAGCAGCGCCGGCGGCAGTCGTTCCCAGGGCATGGCTGCCAGCAGAGGCAGTATGCAGTCGAGTCGCCAGTCCGGTGCTCAAGCGACGCAGTCGAGCCGCCAGACCGGTGCCCAGACAACACAGTCGGGTCGCACCGGGGCGCAGTCCAAGCCCCAAACCAGCACTCAATCAAAGCAGGCGACTCCCTCGAGTACGGCTTCAACCGCGCCGTCAAACGCCCAGTCGCGCCAGACGCAAAGACAAGATTACGGTCAACAGCAGCAACAGAGCCGGCAAGAGTACGGCAAGCAGCAGCAAGAGGATCGGCAGGACTTCGCAGAGGATATGTATGACGATTATCATCATGGTGGCTATCATTCAACCGGTGGCGCATACGCGGCCGGGGTTGTAACCGGCGCAGTCATCGGTTCAACCATGACGGCCGCCGCATTCAGCGCACAGACTGCCCCCAAGACCACCGTGGTGGTAAGCGGTGTAACCTATTATCAGGTCGGCACTACCTATTACCAGCCCGTGTACCAAGGGGGGTCGGTGACGTATGTCGTGGTGAGTCCACCGAAATAACCATGGGGAGCGGCTTTTGCCTCTGCAGCGGGGCAAGCGTTATAAACCGAATTCATCACATCGACAGCGAACCGATCACAGCTACCGGGAGGGACGTCAAACCAATGGCTGCAGCTCAGGGAATGCATATCGTTACAAAGCCCATCGGGCCGGTATGCAACCTGGGCTGCGCCTACTGTTTCTTCTTGGAGAAACGTGCTCTTTACGAAACCTTCGAGGAATTCCGGATAACTGACCGGCGACTCCAGCGCATGACGGTATCGACCACCAGGCTGGCGGCAGTCGCAACCCCGGCCTGGGTCAGAGTGCCTCGAAAAGCAATTCAGGAAACGGTGGGACCGAGCGTTTAGAGAGAGGTGTCCTCTCTCCAGAGGGAGTAAAAGAACAAAGTCAATGCGTTAGACCATTTGCACAAGCACAGCGACTCGTGTTCATGCGTTCAGCCAGTCGCAGGCCGCCGCCAGTTCGTCCGTTGCGAAATACCTGACCGGGGCGCGCCGGAAGCCGGCACCGGTGAACATGAGCAGCTTGGTTTCCCACCGGGGATCGCCGACGATGGCGATTTTCACGATCCTGTCGCCGTGGCTGATGAAGAAGCTCATGTCGTTCCACTCTTCCGTCCCCACCCAGCCATGGAAGTCCTCGGCCACCACGACCAGCAGCCTGGCCCCATCGCCGGGCTCCAGGGCCTCCATGCCGGCTGCCTGCACGGCATCCAGCTCCTCCTTGCGCAAGGCTCCCGAAATCCGCACCACCCAGTTACCGTTTTCGTCCCGTTCAAGCGTTGCTCCCATTGCAGATTCCTTTCTTCGCGTGAGTATTGTTCGCTCCAGCTACCGTTTCACGAACGGCGGAGTGCCGCCATGGCCGCCAGCGTGTAAGGCGGCAGGTGGTAGCTTCCCCCCTCGATGACAGGCGCCTCCACCAAGGCGACGATGTCGTCCGGCGCCGCCAGGGATGTGTCCAGCCAGCGGCGCCAGCAGCTCCCCGGCACGTCCGGGGCGGGCGGGAGTTGGAAGGTCAGCGCTTCCCGCCAGGCATTCACCATAAGATGGATGGCGAACCGTCCGCTCTGGCTCCAGGCCGTCAGGGCGATGCTGTGGGAGTCATCCCCCCAGTCCGGCTGTCCTGCCCTGACGCCATGCCATTCCAGGCGCGCCTGGCCCAGGAGCTGGTTGAGGGTCAGCCCCGGATCCTCAAGCGCCAGGTCGCGTCGCTGGCGCGCCGCTATCAGCATGCGCACGAAGCGGTGCACGTCGGCATGGCGTTCCAGCAGCCGCCAGTCGAACCAGCCGGTCTCATTGTCTTGGCAGTAGGCATTGTTGTTCCCCCCCTGCGTCCTGCGCACCTCGTCCCCCATCAGAAGCATGGGGGTGCCCAGGGCCAGCAGGGTCACCGCCAGAAAGTTCTTCACCTGGCGGTTGCGCAGCGCCTCCACTGACGGATCACTGCTGGGCCCTTCCTGGCCGCAGTTCCAGCTCAGGTTCTCATCGCTGCCGTCCCGGTTATCCTCACCATTGGCCTGATTATGCTTGCGGTCAAAGGAGACCAGGTCGTTGAGGGTGAAGCCGTCGTGGCAGGTGACGAAGTTGATGCTCTGCTCCGCTTCCCGCTCCTCGTGGCCATAGATATCGGGGCTGGCAAGCAGCCGGGAGGCGAAGCGCGAGACCGTTCCGCGGTCGCCGCGCAGGAAGCTGCGCACGTCGTCCCGGAACCTGCCGTTCCACTCCTTCCAGCTGTCTCCGATGAAGCTGCCCACCTGGTAGAGCCCGGCCGCGTCCCAGGCCTCGGCGATCAGCTTGATCCCGGCCAGGGCAGGGTCGGTTTCGATGTCCCACAGCAGTGGCGGATTCTCCAGGGGGCGGCCCTGCTCGTCCCGGGAGAGGATGGAGGCCAGATCGAAGCGGAAACCGTCCACGTGCATCTCCCTGACCCAGTGGTGCAGGCTGTCAATAATCAGCCGCCGGGCGATGGGATTGTTGGCGTTGAAGGTGTTGCCGCAGCCGGAGTAGTTGGCGTAGCTGATGCCGTCCGGCTCCAGCATGTAGTAGAAATCATTGGCCAGGCCCCGGTAGCAGATGGTGGCTCCCCCCTGGTCCCCCTCGGCGGTGTGATTGAAGACCACATCCAGGATCACCTCGATGCCGGCCCGGTGGAGCGCCTTGACCATGTCGCGGAATTCGTCCAGCGGACCCAGCGGGTCTTGGCGGGAGCTGTAGGCCGCGTGGGGGGCGAAGAAGGAGACCGGGCTGTACCCCCAGTAGTTGCTGAACCCCGGGGGGGCGTCCTGGGGATCGAACTGGAACACCGGCAGGAGTTCCACGGCGGTAACCCCCAGTTGCTGCAGGTAGGGAATCTTCTCCACCAGTCCGGCGTAGGTGCCGCGCTTGTCGGGGGTGACGCCCGAGGAAGGGTGACGGGTGAAGCCGGCCAGGTGCAGCTCATAGATCAGGGTCCGGGAGAAGGGGCGCTCCAGGGGGGCGTCACCCTCCCAGTCGTACCCGCGCGGGTCGGCCACCACGCTCTTCATGGCCAGGCCGCAGTTGTCACCCGGCGCCATGGCGGCTGCGCGGCTGTAGCCGACAGGGACAGCCACCCCCCTGCCGTAGGGATCCAGGAGCAGCTTATCAGGATCGAAGCGCCCTCCCCCGCCGGGTCCGCGCGGGCCGGCGACCCGGTAGCCGTACAGCTGACCCGGACCCAGGCCGGGAATGAACAGGTGCCAGTAGTGGTAGCTGCGGTTCTTCCGCGGATCCAGCGTCAGAACGCGCGCCGGCCTGCCGTCATCGACCCGGTCGAACAGGAGCAGCTGGACGGCGCTGCAGTCCCGGGAGAAGAGACTGAAATTCACCCCGCCCGGAACGATTGTGGCCCCCAGCGGATGGCTCCGTCCCCGGCTCGGCCTGGTATCGGCCGCGTTCATTCCACCTTCTTCCAGCTAGGGTCCGGGTTGAAGAACGTCATGGACGCCGCGAGCCTGGCGCTCTCCTTGCCCAGGTCCTTCTGGAAGACGACGCCGTTCTGGTTCACCATGAAGCTCATGACACCGGAGGAACCATACTGGGCGGGATAGGCCAGCATGGCAAAGCCCAGGATCATCCTGCCGTTCACCAGGTAATCGAAGGCGCCACCGGGAGCGTCCTTCCCCTGCCCCTTCAGGATCTTGAACAGATAACCGTGGTACGGCGTCTTCTCCCCCCTTTTGCTCTTTGCATACCCTTCACTTTCAGCCTTGGCCACTAGAGGACCCAAGGGGCTCTCCTGCTCACCCTCCTTCACCTCCCAGTAGAGACCGTCCCTCTTGCCCGGAGCGCTCCTGAATTTCTGGGCGAACTCCCTGGTGCCGTTCCCGTTGCGGTCTTCTTCGGCGTATTCACGCTGGGCATCCACATAGGCACGCATGATCTCGATCACTCCCAGTTCGTTCCTACCGATGCGCCGGTTGAGCAGCTCCTCCTTGCCGGCAGCGGCGTCGAAACGCCAGACCTTGCCCTTTTTTACCAGCGGGATTGAAAAGGGGTACCCCTCGTTGCCGAGGGAGAGAACGGCCTTGCCGCTCTCAGCACCTTCGACGGCGATTTTTTCCTCGGACAGCCTGACGATCCGCTCCCGGTCGGTTTTGTCGGCAATCGGGTCGCCCGACGAGATGATTTTCCGCGAGCCGGAGCCAAAGATGGCGACCAATTGTCCGGTGTCATTTTTCTTGAGCGCCCGGACCAGCGCCTCCACCGCGGCCTGGGGGGAAGCGAAGGTTTTCTGGGTACGTGCCGATGCCGCCTGGGCGGGTACCCCGCCCGCCAGTACAACCAGCATGGAGAGCAGCAGGAGCAGGGCTGCATGGATCTTTCCGGATGTAATTAACATGATGCGCTATCCTCCCTGTCTGTATGGGTACTAAGGAACGTAGCCCTACCTGCGGCCGCCACGTCCGCCGCCGCCGAAGCTTCGACCTCCACCGCCGAATCCGCCACTGGACCGGGAAAACCCGCTGTCACCGCGGGAACCGCTGCTCAATCCGGCACTCTGGCGGCTTGACGTTCCCCTGTCGCTGGCCATGCGCTCCTGGCTTCCGATGCCGCCACCAAAGGCGCTGTCACGGCCACTTCCCGCGGAAGTTCGTTGCCCGACGCTACGGTCGGACAGGCTGGCGCCACCAGATCCGCTACGCGGCCCTGTACTGCGGTCTGACACCCCAGCACCACCTGCCCCACCACGTTGCCCGCTGCTGCGGTCGGAGACACGTGCACCTGCCGATCCGCCCCGTTGTCCGGCCCCGCGGTCCATGGTGCCGGCCGAGGGGCGGGCCGCACCGCCTCTCCCCCCACCGTCGCCGAATCCCCGTGCCTCACGCCTTGACTCGGCAGAGCGTGAGGGGGACTGGCCGAACTGCTTCGCCGTGGCGTTGTCCCTGTAGGCAACGTTTTTGCGGTGGCTGGGATCATGTTGCCAGGTCCCCCTTCCGTTGGGGTTGACCCTGTTCTGGTACTTGCTCCGGTCTATGTTGTTGTTGATGGTGGTATTCCGGTTGTAGTCGATATCCACATCACCGCCATGCCAGTTGCAGCTCCCCCAGGCGTAGCCCCAGGCGGCCCCCACTGCCACGCCGGCGGCGAAGTGGTAGGCCGGATAGGCTGGCGGAGGGGGAGGGTAATAGTAGTAGGGAGGGTAGGCGGGATACATCCAGGCGCCGTAGACCACGGTCGTGCTGTAGGAGGGGACGTAGACGACCTGTGTTTGTGCCGGCTGGATGACGATGGTTTCCTTCTCCACGACAACCTTCTGTTCCTTGGTCGTCTTCAGGTTGCCTTCATCGTAGGCCTTCTTGCGCAGGAACTGGATGGTGTCCATGACCTCTTTCTGCTGGGAGAGGAAGGCATCTCCCAGCTTGGTGGTCAGGTCCAGCTTCTGGCTCATGGCAGAAAGCACGGAGGGGAAGTTGACCAGCGACTTGACGCTGGGATCCCAGCTCTCCTTTTCCAGAGCCTTGGCCAAGGCGTCACCCTGGAGCCCCTTGTTCCCCTGCACCCAACGGTCGGCCTGGACCACCTCCAGCGGGTAGGTTGACGCCATCAGGACCTGTGAAACCAGTTCATCGGGATAGAGGGCGATGGGGGCCAGCAGTTGCGCCAGCTCTTGCTGGGACAGCTTATTGGTCGCCCCTCCCCCCCCTTGTTGGGCCATTGGCTGAAGGGGTATGGCCAGCAGCATGGCGAGCAGGAAATGCAGTGCTCTGATCCAAAGGGATGTTCGTCTCATACGGCCTCCTTTACGCGCAGGTTCGGGTTATTGCTGTTTCTCGAATGCCTGGCCATCCAGCTTAGCCACCCTGCGGCCGAACCAGCTGATACCGGGCAGGGCACTGAAACCGTGGGCAAAAATGCTCAGCATGACCGTAGCGATGACGGCCAGCTTAATGGTCTCTTCCCCCGGCAGGCGCGCCTCCTCTTCCAGGAAAACCAGGCCGAGCACGATGGAGGCCAGGCCGCGGGGACCGAACCAGCCCATGAACAGAACGCTGGCGGAACTCAGACGGGTGCCCAAGAGGGCGATGGCCACGGGAAGCATGCGTACCAGGGTCAGGCTGAGCAGGGCGTAGAGCAGGTGGAGAGTGGTGAGACGGTCGAGCAGAAACACCACGATCAGCCCGAAAAAGAAGAAGACAAAGTAATCGAACAGCTGTCCCCACCCCTCGGTGAATTCCGTGCAGTGGGCTGCGGCATCCTTGAATCCGACCGGGACCGCCAGGCCGGCCACATAGGCGGCGATGAACATGCTCCCGCCAAGCGGCTCGCAGGCCAGGACACAGAGCATGGGCAGCGTCACCAGCCCCAGCTGCTGGACCGATTCGGCCATCCACCCCTTGCGGTGCGCCAGTCCCAGCAGCACGCCGCCGGCCAAGCCGATGCATCCCCCCGCCAGGGCGCCCAGACCCAGCTGTTGGAATATGAAACGGGAAAAGACCGCCCCACCCCCGTCGGTTCCTGCCTGGGACACGGCGATGAAAAACAGCAGGAATGGAACGGAGAGTCCGTCATTGAGACCGGCTTCCACATCCAGTGACTGGCGAATGCGCAGCGGCACCAGCGGACTCTGGACGATGACCTGCCCCAGGCCGGCATCGGTAGGAGCCAGGATGGCGGCCAGGATTCCCGCCTCCCAGAGGGATAGGTCGGGGAAAACCATCTGGCCGGCAACCGCCCCCAGCAGGATGGTCAGCAGCATGCCCACACTCAAAAGCCGCAGCGGCAGCCGTTCCCGGCTGCGCAGTTTAGCAAAGTCGATGTGAGTGGCGTCGGTGAACAGGAGCATGACCAGCCCGATCTCGGCGAGTTTCAGCAGGCTCTCCCGTTCCACGTCGATCTCGCGAAGAGTGGGCACGGCGAGGATCAGTGCCATGCCTCCGACGGTAAAGAGTATGGGAGGCGTGATGATGGTGCGTTTCAGACGCTCGGAGACCAGGCTGTAGAGGAAGAGCAGCATGACAAATGCAGAGCCTATGACCATGGTTCATTCACCTCTCGCCACGCAAAACAGGGGACATGCGTCCGAAGCCCTCAATCGCCCGGGATCGGCGGGGCATGCCAGATGTTCTCGCAGTACTCGCGGATGGCACGATCGGAAGAGAACATTCCCATGCGGGCCACGTTCAGGATGGACATCTCCGTCCATGCGTCCCTGTCCCGGAACGCTGCGTCGACCCGGTCCTGGCAGTCCATGTATGCCTGGTAGTCGGCCAGCAGCAGGTAGTCGTCATGCCCCAGGAGTTGGTCCACCAGCGGCTGGAACAGGTTCCGGTCGCCGGGGGAGAAATCGCCCGCGGCAATCCGGTCGATGACTGCCCGCAACGGGGCGTTTCCCTCGTACCAGCTGCGTGGATCGTAGCCCCGGGACTTCAGTTCCTGGACCTCAGCCGCGGTATGACCGAACAGGAAGAAGTTCTCCTCCCCCACCTCCTGGCGGATCTCCACGTTGGCGCCGTCCAGGGTGCCGATGGTCAGGGCGCCGTTCAGGGAGAATTTCATGTTGCCGGTCCCGGAGGCCTCCTTACCGGCGGTGGAAATCTGTTCCGACAGATCGGCGGCCGGGTAGACCAGCTGGCCGTTGGTAACGTTGAAGTCGGGGAAGAAGACCACCTTCAGACGTCCGGCCACGTCCGGATCGTTGTTCACCACCTCTCCCACCGAGGTGATCAGCTTGATGATCAGCTTGGCCATGTGGTAGCCGGGCGCCGCCTTGCCGCCGAAGATGAAGGTCCGCGGCCTCACCTCGCTCTTCGGATCGGCCTTGATGCGGTTGAAGAGGGTGATGATGTGCAGCACCTTCAAATGCTGGCGCTTGTACTCGTGGATCCGTTTCACCAGCACGTCGAACAGGCTGGCCGGATCAACCTCGATGCCGGTCCTCTCCCGGATCACCGCGGCCAGGGCGTTCTTGTTCTCCAGCTTGACCTTCTGCCAGGATCTTTGGAATGCGGGCTGGCCGGCGTATTTCTCCAAGGCCCGCAACTCCTCGGGCCTGGTCACCCACCCGTCACCGATCTTCCCCGAGATCAGGCGGGCCAGGGCGGGGTTGCTGAGCAGCACCCAGCGCCGCAGCGTAACTCCGTTGGTGACATTGTGGAAACGTTCCGGATAGAGGTCGTGGAAATCCTTGAGCACGGTCTCCTTGAGCAGCTCCGTGTGCAGCGCAGCCACCCCGTTGATGGCGTGGCTGCCCACACTGGCAAGATGGGCCATGCGCACGTAGCGCTCGCCGCCCTCATCGATGATGGAGAGCCGCGCCGCCAGCCCGTCATCCCCCGGAGAGGCGCTGCGCACCTGGTCCAGGAAGCGCCGGTTGATTTCAAAGATGATCTCCAGGTGCCGCGGCAGCATGGCGCTGAACAACGGCAGCGGCCACTTCTCCAGCGCCTCGGGCAACAGGGTGTGGTTGGTGTAGGCCATGACGTTGCAGGTGATCTCCCAGGCCGGTTCCCACTCCATCATCTGCTCGTCAACCAGAAGCCGCATCAGTTCCGCCACCGCGATGGACGGGTGGGTATCGTTGAGCTGCACGGCAAAGCTCCCGGCAAGGTCGCCTATGTTTTCCCCGCGCAGTCGCTGGATGCGCAGCATGTCCTGGAGGGAGCAGGAAACGAAGAAGTACTGCTGGGCCAGGCGGAGCTGTTTGCCGATCTGTGGCTCGTCGTTGGGGTAGAGTACCTTGGAGATTGTCTCCGAGCTGACCTTCTCGTCCACTGCCCGGTAATAGTCACCCAGGTTGAAGGCCTGGAAGTTGAACGACTCCACCGCCTCCGACTTCCAGAGACGCAAAAGGTCGGTCACTCCCGAACAATAGCCGGCCACCGGCGTATCGTAGGCAACCCCTTTGATCACCTTGCCAGGAACCCAGCGTACCCGCAGACAGTCGTTCTCGTCGCTGTACTGCTCCGTGTGCCCCCCCAGCTTGACCAGGTAGCTGATATCGGGGCGACAGATCTCCCAGGGATTGCCCATGCGCAGCCACTTGTCGGTTATTTCCACCTGCCAGCCATCACGGATCTCCTGGTCAAAGATTCCGAACTCGTAGCGGATGCCGTAGCCGATGGCCGGAACCCGCAGGGTGGCCAGGGAGTCCAGGTAACAGGCGGCCAACCTACCGAGACCTCCGTTGCCGAGCCCTGGCTCTTCCTCCTGGCGCAGCAGGTCGTCCAGGTTCTGGCCCAGTTCGGCCACTGCCCGACGGACCGGCTCCACGATACCCAGATTGACCAGGTTATTGCCCAAGTGGGGACCCATCAGAAACTCGGCCGACAGATAGCTGACGATCTTAAGGCTCCTGTTGCGCAGGTGCCCCAGGGAGACGTGCCAGTCATCCAGCATCCGGTCGCGGACCGCGTAGGCAACTGCCATGTACCAGTCATTGAGGGTGGCCTGGGAGACCAGTCGGGCCTGGGTGAAGTTGATGTGGTCAATGATAGCCTGTTTCAGGTCGGCGCAATCCATGCCCCGACGGATGTCCCCTGTTGTTTCACGGGACGAAGACGAGTCCCCTCTGTGCACGAGCTTATCTGCCATGTCGTCGACTCCTTGGTATGAAGGCATACCGCTTGTATACGGCTGGTTCCCCGTTTCACGGGCAGTCCGGGGATCACAGTTCCCGCAGTTCCTCGCTCTTGAGGGAGACGAGCATCACCACCTGACTGCGGCCCGCTGCGTTGTACAACATGCTCAAGGTAATCTCCGTGGCGTCGGCGGCGGCTTCCTGACGCTTGACCCCCATGCGGTCGATGTACACCGTTTCCGGCTGCATCCACAACTGCTCTTCAGGGCTGCCCAAGAGTTGGGCAACGATCTCAAGATACACGTCGAGCATACGGTCATCACCACCCAGCTCCAGCAACTGTTGCTCGATCTCCCCGAGTTGCCGCTCCACATCGACGCCAGCGCCGCCCTCCGTGGTACGCAGCGTATCGAACCCCCACCCCTCACGTTCAAGCAGGTTGAGCTTGGCCTGAAGCAACGCGCGCCGCCGTTCCAGCTCCCGGCGTTCCGATTTCACGTCGCCCAGGCGTTTAAGCCCAAGACCGAGCAGATGGTCGAAGGCCCGGCGCTTGAGCAGGCGGCGGGTCTCAGCCTCGTCACCGGTCGGGTCGAGAAAGCGATGGCCCTCGAAGCTGACCGTTACTATCGGCATATCGCGGACAACGATCTCGCCCGACAGCCCGGCGCCAAAGGCCACCCTCTCCTGCTTTTCCATGGCCAGCAGGGCAACGACCCGGGAAGCGTCATCGACCTCCTCCCGCCTGAACTCGGCAAGGCTCCGGTCGCCAGACAGAATCTGGCTCATGTCACGAGAGGAGATGAACATACTCTTCAGGAGACGGTCGTCGGTGAAGCTGGAGAGGGAGAGGGGTATGGGTGGCGGCAGGGAGTCCACCAGCGTCACCACGTGATCGATGGCAGCCAGGACTGCCGGCCGCAGCTTCTTGCGGTAGCCGGACACGCCGCGCAGCCAGGGATCGGTGCCTTCCACCGTCCGTTCGATGGCCTCCCTGACCAGCGACTCGGGGTACGTACCCTGTCGTTCGCTACCGAATATGGATTGCAGGAGTCGCAACATGGTATTCCTCTGAACAGTCGTAACGGTATGGCGGAGACGCAGCTTGCCGGTTCATACCTCAGTACGCATGGAACGCGGATCACATCGGAAAAAACCGGAAACAGCTGGATTGTTCACTGGAATGGAATTCGATCCGTTGTTATCCATTGCATCCGATTTTTCCGCGTTCTATTGAGTCGGCTTTCGACCGGTACTGGAGCAGGCGTCTCAGCCGAACCGGAAGCTCAACCTCTCTTGTCCCGCGTCGTCTCCTGCTGCTGGGTTATGGCCAGGGAGACGAGCCTGGCCAGCAGCGTGGCCGGGTAGAGCTGCCCCACCAGCGCCTCCATCACCGCGAACATGCGCGAGACATCGTGGGTCGGGCTGATGTCGCCGTAGCCGACCGTCGTGAGGGTGATGAAACTGTAGTAGACGAACACCTCCTGGCGTGCGGGACCGTAATCGCCGGCGGCCTGGGGGAGGTTGAAGGCGTTGGGCAAAACCTGGTCAAGGAATCCGTAGAGAACTGACCAGGTGATGCCGAACAGCAGATAGGCGGCTACCGCCCCTTTTACGCGGTTGGCGGTGACCGGTTTATCGTCCATGAAGACTTTGTACAGGATAACCATGGACAGCATGATCATGTAGATGAGGGATGCAAGGCTTCCCCAGCGCAGCGTTTCCGGCGTCGGCCGGACATGGGTGAGCCAGCGCAGCGCGATGGCGCTACAGGCCACCATGCCGGCCACACACCTGATTGATGGTCGCCGCGATATGTTGACAATCCCGGATACCATCAGCAGCGAGAAAAAGAGGCTCGTCAGCAGCCTCACCTGCGGAGAGTCGAGGAACGGCCCGAGAAAAAGGGCAAGGAAGAGGAGGATCAGAAACACCGAAAGAGCCTCGTCTCCCAGCCAGAATGCCCGTAATCGCAGGTACATATCGGCAGGTGCGCACTTCATGGACGGTCCCCTGAGCCGGCAAAGCCGGAACCCAACAAGCAAAGGCAGTGGAGGGCGGAAAGAACTGATGTAACGGATAACGTCCGATCACATGGCTTCGTCAGATGCGCTTTGCCTCCGCCAGGCGTGCCCTGCCATGTTCGACCCACTGTTACACTGCTACCTGCAGACGCGGGAAAGTCGCCGTTATGCTTGCCGCGGCACTCCAGAAGCAAGCATCCTCTGGGCTGCCCCCCTTGCAGTAGACCTCGATCGCCTCCCTACAGGCGAGGGGACGCGGCGGGAGGCGTGCCTGCCAGCCTGTCGGCCGCATCCACCCAGCCGCCCCCCATGGCCTTGTACAGGTTGGCGTAGGATGTAAGCAGCGAGGCGCGCAACTGGGTAAGGGTGAGTTCGGCGGGGAAGAGCTGCTGCTGCGCGCTCAAAACGGTGAGGTAGGGGGCGTAGCCTCCATCGTACTGGAGCTTGGCCAGTTGCTCGTACTCCTGGCTGGCCTTGACCAGCCGCTCTTGGGCCAGGAGCTGTCCGGCCAACTTCTGGCGGATGACCAGGGCATTTTCCACGTCGGCAAAGGCACTCTGAATCGCAGCCTCGTACCTTTGGAGCGCCGCTTCCTGTAGTGCTTCGCTCTGCCTAACCTGACCAGAGATGGCGCCGGCGGTGAAGATAGGGCCGGTAATCGAGCCGCCATAACTCCAGAGCTTGCTCGGCCCCTTGAAGAGGTCGGAGAGGTTCTCGCTGGCAAAGCCGAAATTACCGGTAAGCGAGATGGTCGGGAAGTAGAGCGCCTTTGCCGCGCCGATCTGGGCGTTGGCGGCGATCAGGTTCTGTTCGGCCTGCGCCAGGTCCGGCCGGCGCTCAAGCAGCTGGGAGGGGAGACCTGCCGGAACAGCCGGGGAGGCCAACTGATGGATCGTCTTGCCGCGCGGAATCGGTCCCGGATTGCGGCCCAGCAGGATCGACAAGGCATTCTCCAGCTGGCTGATCTGGGATTCGATCTGCGGTATGGTTGCCGCCGCGGTCTCATACTGGGTGCGGGCCTGCTGGACGTTCAGCATGGATATCTGGCCGTACTGGAACTGCAGTTCGAACAGTTTCACCGAATCGGCATAGGCCGCCAGGTTGCGCTTTGAGATCACCAGCTGTTCGTCCAGCCCGCGCAGCTGCAGGTAGTCGCCCGCCACCGTTGCCACCAGGGTGAGAATCACGCCGCGGCGTGCCTCCTGATTGGCCAGCAGGTTGGCCCGTGCGGACTCGGAGAGGCGCCTGACATGGCCCCAGAGATCCAGTTCCCAGCTGGCGCCGCCGAAGAGCTGGAAGTAATCCTGGGGGTTGTTGATACCGGGAGAGATCGGCACGGCGTTGTTTTCGCTCAGCCGCTGACGCCCGGCATCAGCGCCGTAGCCCAGCTGTGGGAAGAGCGGGGAGCGGGTCTGGGTCAGGAACCCTGAGGCCTGTTCGATGTTGGCGGCAGCGATCTTGATGTTCTTGTTGTTGGCAAGCGCATCACTAATCAGAGCATCGAGCACCGGGTCCTGGAACTGCTTCCACCATTCGGTGTCCGCCGTGGCATGGGCCTCCTTGTCTTCGTATATGAAGGAGGATGGAGTTTCCACCACCGGCCTCTGGTAGTCCGGGCCGATCATGCAGCTGGCAAGCAGGGTTGCGAGTGTGAGAACGAGTAGTCGACGCATGTCAGTTGCCCCCTTCCCGGTGGATATCATGGCTCTCGGTCTGGCTCGCCACCTGCGGCGTGTCCGGCGGACGCCCTTCGGCCGCCGCTTTCTTCGCTTTCTTCTCCTTGTTGCGCTCGGTCAGATTGTCAAAGATATAGAAGAAGAGCGGCACGTACAGCATGGCCAGGGTTGCCTCGCCGATCATCCCCCCCATGATGCCGGTGCCGATGGAGTGTCGGGCGTTGGCGCCGGCGCCGGTGGCGATGGCCAGCGGCAGGACCCCGAAGATGAAGGCCAGGGAGGTCATGATGATGGGGCGGAAGCGCTCCTCGCCTGACCGCACCGTGGCGTCCATGATGGAGAGCCCCTGTTCCCGCAGTTCCACGGCAAAGGTCACCCGCAGGACCGCGTTCTTGGCTCCCAGGCCGATCAGAACCAGCAGGCCGATCTGGAAGTAGACATCGTTGCTCAAGCCCCGCATCCAGTTGAACATCAGGGCGCCCAGGATGCCGAAGGGAACGGCCGTCATGACCGAGCCGGGCAGGGTCCAGGATTCGAACTGGGCCGCCAGCAGGAGGAAGACGATAACCAGGCCGAAGGCGAAGGCAGCGGCGGAGGTGCCGCCTGATTTCTTCTCCTCGTAGGCCATGCCCGACCAGGCAAAGCTGTACCCCTGGGGAAGAACTTCCGTCGCCACCTCTTCCATGGCCTTGATGGCCTCGCCCGAGCTGAATCCCGCCTGGGCGTTGCCGGTGACCTGGGCTGCCGGAAAACCGTTGAAGTGGGGCACCAGGTCGGGGTTGGTCACGTAACTGGTGTTGACCACGGCTGACAGCGGCACCATCTGGCCGGTGGTGGAGCGGGTGTAGAGCCGGGTGATGTCCGCAGGGGTGCGGCGGTAGGGGGCATCGGACTGGAGGATGACGTTCCAGACCCTGCTGTACTGGTTGAACTGGCTGACTTGGATCGAACCGAATTGGGCCTGCAGGGCGCTGTACACGTCCTCCACCGGCACCCCCAAGAGCACGGCCTTGGAGCGGTCAACCTCGGCCTTGAGCTGCTGGGAGGCGGCGCGGAAGGTGGTGTTCAGCCCGGTCAGCTCGGGGCGCTGGCGCGCCTTGGCCAGGAACTGCTGGGTGGCCTCATACAGGCGGGCCGGCTCGCCGCTCCCCTTATCCTGGATCCAGAACTCGAAGCCGCCGGTGGTGCCGATACCCGGAATCGCCGGCGGGGCGATGGGGATGGTTACCCCCTCCTTGATGGTGCGTGCGGCCCCCCCGATCTGCTTGAGCACGGCCTCAGCGTTCTCCTTCTTGGCGCGATCCCCGGATGAATAGCGTTCCTTGAAATCCTTGAGCGTGACGAAGAAGGTCGAAACGTTGGGCTTGTACTGGCTGTCGATCAGGCTGTAGCCGCCGATCATGGTCCGGTTCTCCACCGCCGGGTTCTTGGCGAACAGCGCGTCCACCTTCATGGCCATCTCCGAGGTACGGTTCAGGCTGGCAGCATCCGGCATCATGACCTGCGTGAAGATGTAGCCCTGGTCCTCATTGGGGACGAAGCTGGTGGGGATGGTCTTGAACAGGTGCACCAGGCCGAACATCATCACGGCCAGCAGCACGAAGGCCACGGTCATGCGCTTGATCATCAGCACCACGGCGTCACCGAATTTCAGGGTGAACTTGTCGAACATGCGGTTGAACCAGGCGAAGAACCCCTTCTCGGGCGGAGGGTTGTGCTTGAGCATGAAGCCGCACATGGCCGGGGTCAGGGTCAGGGCCACGAAACCGGACAGGGCCACGGACACGACGATGGTGATGGCGAACTGCTTGTAGAGCTGTCCGGTGGTGCCGGGGAGGAAGGCAGCCGGGATGAAGACGCACGCCATGACCAGCACCACCGCGATCAGGGAGGTGCCGATCTGCTCCATGGCCAGGATGGTGGCTTCCTTGGGAGGAAGGTGCTTCTTGATCATGTTGCTTTCCACGTTCTCCACCACCACAATGGCGTCGTCGACCACCATGCCGATGGCCAGCACAATGCCGAACAGGGTCAGCAGGTTGATGGAGAACCCCATTGCCAGCATGCCGGCAAAGGTACCGATCAGCGAGACGAAGACTGCCACCGTACAGATGATGGTGGAGCGGAAGCTCTGCAGGAAGAGGTAGACCACCAGGATGACCAGCACGATGGCTTCGAACAGGGTGTGGATGACCTCCTCGATGGAGAGACGCACGAATTCGGTGGTATCAAGGGAGATGGTGTACTCGATGCCGGCAGGGAGGGTCTTCTTCAGGTCCTCCATGACCTTGCGCACCCCCTTGGACACCTCCAAACCGTTGGCGCCGGACTGTTGGTAGACGATGATCGGCGCACAGGGATAGCCGTTCAACCGGTTGTCGTCGATGTACTGGCGCCGGCCGGTCTCGGCGCGGGCCACGTCCCTGATGCGCACGATGGCGCTGCCGTCCTGGCTGGCGCGCAGGATGATGTTCTCATATTCCGAGGGCTTGACAAAGGGGGACTGGGTCACCACCGGAAAGGTCAGCTGCACCGACTTGTCGCTGGGCTGGGAACCGACCTGTCCGGCCCCGAACAGGGCATTCTGCTTGGCCACCGCATTCTGGATGTCGCTGGTGGTGATGCCGAGGGATGCCATGCGGTCCGGGTTCATCCAGATGCGCATGGCCTGGTCCGGCACGCCGAAAATCTGGGCCTGTCCGGCCCCGTTGACCCGCTTGATGGCATCCAGCACGTAGACGTTGGCGTAATTGTTCACATACTCCGGTGTGTAGCGGCCGTCCTTATTGTAGAGCGAAATGATCATCAGGGGGCTTGACGATTTTTTCTGCACCGAGACGCCGTACGTCTTGACCGCATCGGGGAGCTGCGGGCTGGCCAGGTTGACCCGGTTCTGCACGTCCACCTGGGCGATGTCAGGATCGACATTGAGGGCGAAGTAGGCGGTGATGGTCATCTGACCGGTATTGGAGCTGGTGGAGGTCATGTACAGCAGGTTGTCGGCGCCGTTGATCTGGGCCTCGATGGGGGCGGCCACCGAGTCACCCACCGTCTTGGAGTCGGCGCCGGGATAGGTGGTCGTCACCTGGATCGTCACCGGCGTGATGGTGGGGTACTGGGCCACCGGCAGGGCCTTCATCGCCACCAGGCCGGCGATGACGATGATCAGGGAGATGACCGTGGCGAAGATCGGCCGTTCGATGAAAAACTTGGAAAACATGCTGCCCCTCCTCTGTTCAGTCGGCCTTCTTCGCCGGGGTCGGTTTCGGTTCGGCGGCCGCGGGGCCGCTCTGGGAGGCGCCAGCCTGCTTCACCGCCACTGGGATGCCCGGCCGCAGGGTCATGCCGCCGTCCACCACCACCTTTTCGCCGGCCTTGAGCCCCTCGCTGATGAACCAGTCGTTGCCCATCAGTTCACCCACCACCACCGGCCTGGATTCCGCCTTGTTCTCCCTGTCCACGACCCAGACGAAGTGCCCCTTGGCCCCCTGCTGCACCGCCCGTTGCGGCACCAGGATGGCGTTGGGCCTGATGGCCCCCTTGATGCGGGCGCGTACGTACTGGTTCGGACGCAGGACTCCTTTGGGGTTGTTGACGCTGGCCCGCAGCAGGAAGGTGCCGGTCTGGGGGTTGAAGGAGGGGTCGGCGAAGGTGATGCGGCCGGCGTGTGGGAAGATGGAGCCGTCAACCTGCACGATCTCGATCTCGTAATTCTGCCCTTTGGGGGGACGGATCTGTCCCTTGGCAATCTGATCGCTATATTCCTTCAACTCGTTTTCCGACAAACTGAAGTTGACCCAGATGGGCGAGAGGACCGCCACGGTGGTCAGAAGGCTGTTCTGCGTGTTGATGTAGGCGCCTTCCTGCTGCAGGGCGGCGCTGGTGATGCCGTTCACCGGGGAGGTTATGGTGCAGTAGGAAAGATTGAGCCGCGCCGTCAGCAGCTGGGCTTTGGCCACCTCCACTGCCGCTGCCGCCGACTCATAGGCGCCGGTGGCGTCATCCAGGTCCTTCTTGGAGAGGGCGTTCTTTTCAGTCAGGGGCTTGGTGCGATCCAGATTGAGGCGGGCCGTCTTCATGGCAGCCTTTTGCCGATCCAGTGCCGCGCTCGCGGCATCCACCTGGGCCTGGAACGGTTTCTTGTCCATCAGGAAAAGGACGGTACCCGCCTTCACAATACTCCCCTCGGTGTAGGCCCGCTTTTCCAGGAAGCCATTTACCCGGGCCTGGATGCTCACCTGCTGCGAACTCTGGGTCTGTGCCACGTATTCGGAGATAATCGGCGTGTCTTTGGCAATGACCTGGACAACCTCGACCGCCGGCGGAGGTAACGCGACAGGCTTTTCCTTCTTGGCGCAGCCGTTTGCCAGCAGTGCAACCAAGCAGGCGGCTGCTGTGAAGCACCGCCCGGCATAACCGGTCGACCAGAACAATGTGCGGACGCTCCTGAGACTCTTCATGCTCTACCCCCATGAGATGCCAGTAGTGAAAACAAGAGAAAACCAGTTTGCTGGATTTCGGCGTGCTGAATCCATTTTGCGAACTGGACAAAAGCTGCTCATGAACTGCTGCCTGCCGGTACCAATTGGACAGCTCGACTCTCGTAATTTGCCAAAAACATGCCAGCTACGTGCGCAACGCCAGTCGGGCGCTAACCGGGCGTATTTCAATCAACCATAGCCCCGGACCAGCGACAGATACGCAGCCACCCGGATAGCCGGAGACGACATATCATCCGTGGGTTGATATTCAGTCCTTCCGCTAGAAATGCTTTCCTGGCAGGTCCGCAGGGACGTACCTGCCAATGGCGCCCACTTCCACTGCTGCACGCCTTGACAACCAGAGCCCAGCCTGGGGTCGGATCGCCCGCTGTACCGGCGGGAAACTTATCCGCCGGCATTGATGGTGACAATGGGTGCCCCCTCCTTGCCGCCGGTCTCGGTCAGGGTCATGACGAACATCAGGAAGGAGAAGAGTTTTTTCGAGACGTAATCCCGGTCGTCGATCCAGAACCAGCGACCCCGGTACGGCACGGCGGCAAAATCGTCGTCAGGCTTTGCCGTTGAACAGAGGATGCGGATCATGGTCCCCCTGATCCCCTCCCCCTCCGGGTCCATGGTCGGGGGAACCCGCCGCTCGGTCACATGCTCGGCCGGCACCTGGATGGTGGCGGAGATGTCGCTCAAGACTTCGATGATCGAACGGGTCAGCAGGGCGACCTCTTCGTCACTGCCTGACACCGATCCGTACACAACCCGGAATTCTCCCCCCTCCTCCTTGAGGCCGAGCATGCGCCGCACCTCCCGCGATGCCTGCTCCGTTTCCCGGTCCATACGCTTGCGGAAAACCATCATCAGGGCGTCGCGGTTCTCCATCTTCTTCACCCGCAGGGCCACCGCACCCGATGCCTGGATGTGGCGCATCTTCTCCAGGATGGCGTAGAACTCCGGGTCGGCCTTGCGCATCCGGGCTGTTCCCCCGAAGGAGTTCTGGATGCCGTTGACCGAGTGGACTAGGATGCGGAAGACCAGGTCGATGGGGTAGCCCCCCTCCACCAGGCTCATCACCGTAGCCGGTGCCACGGGGGTCATCAGGTTGCGGGCGAACTTGTCTCCGGTCAGCGGGGTATAGGTGATGGTGGGGCGGTCGATGAAGTTGCCCTCCACGCCCAGAAGCTGGCTGTTGGCCTGGGGGGGGTACGACCAGCCGAAGGCGGCATTCAGGGCGGTGGAGACCTGGTACTGGTTGATGATGGAAGCCACGTCCAGGAAGATGGGCGCGTCTCCGTAGCGAATCTTGACGATGTTGAGCAGCATCTGCCGTTTCCACGACTCCGAGATGGCTGCGGTGTAATCGAAGCGGTCGCGGGCAACGGTGGCCGGGCCAAGGCCGGAGCAGCCGGCCAGAAACGCTACCATCAGTGCCGCCACAGCGAGGATCCGAAAATTCTGTACCATCTGTCGTTTCTCCTCCACCATCGCCCTCCGGATCAGGCCTGTCCCATGGGACCTCTCACAGCGGCTCCAGCCGGAAGAGGTTGCATTTCCACGGTCCCAGGTCGACATACAGCCCCGCCCCCGCCATCTCGTCCCCGTCCCGGTCCCAGCACTCAGCGGTCAGCAGGTCAACCAGGCGCCAGGTTCTCCCCCGCAGTTCCTCACACGGCAGCTGGACGCGGGCCTGGGCGGCGCTGTCGCCCAGGTTGATAATGATCAGGTGGCGGGTTGTCTCCTTGCTCCAGCAGTGGGCAACGATATTTAGGTAGCTGGCGTTGTCCGGCCAGCCGCTCCGTTCACAGAGGCGCCAGCGACCGCCGCGCATCCCTTCACGGGCGATGACCACCAGCAGGGCGCGGTAGAAGTCCCGCAGCTTATGGTCAACAACCTCGGCAGGACGGCGGCCGAGGAACACGGGAAGCCTTACCCTGCGCCCCTCCAGTTGCCCTTCGTGCAGTAGCGCCGCCCCCGGAAGGGTGGTGGTGAGCAGGGCAGCGGCCCGCTCCTGCTCCGGTGAGAAGGTGGCGGCGGCCCGCGGCTCGTCGTGGTTCTCGATGAAGCGCACCAGCCGCTCCTGGTAGGCCGCCTCGGCGCAGAGATGCAGACGGACGTTCTCGGCCGGGCCGTGCTCCAGCCGGTCGTAGAGCTTCTTGTCGTAGCAGAAGTCGAACCCCTGCTGCTGCAGTTCCCACTCCAGTTCCCAGTAGGCCTCGGCCATGAAGAGGAAGCCGGGGTGATCGGCATGCACCGCGGAGATCAGCTCGGGCCAGTAATCGCCGGCGGGACGGCCCCCGGCCCGCTCCCCCCAGGTGCGCTGGAAGATGTCGTTCATGACCAGCATGGCCATGTCGCAGCGCACCCCGTCGCACTGGTCGGCGATGGAGCGAACCGTCTCCCTCACCGCGGCGCGCAGGCCGGGATGAAAGGCGTTCAGCTGGAGCACGTCGGGCCAGGCCGGGAAGAAGGGATCCCGGCCGCAGGCGAACACATGTCCTCCCGTGGTCAGAAACGACGCCGGTTCCCGCACAACATCACCGTAATCCCCCCGGACGAAGTAGTCGGGGTGCTCTGCCACCCAGGGATGGTCGGGGGCCACGTGGTTGGGGACAAAGTCCAGGATGAGCTTCATCCCCCGTTTGGCCAGTTCGGCCCTGGCCCTGGCCAGCCCCTCCCTCCCCCCCAGGTGGGCATCAACCTCATAGTTTCGGATGCAGTAGGGGGAGCCGACATTGTCTTCCGCCCTGAAGTCGGGCAGGGCGCGGCGGAAGTCGTCCAGAAGCCCCTGGTTGGCCATGGCCACCTGGATGCCGGCCGGGCTGCGTTCCCAGACCCCCATCAGCCAGACCGCATCGAAGCCTAAGGAGGCGATGCCGTCCCACACGCTCTTGGGGACGCTGGCCAGAGTCAGCGGCTCGTCCAGGTGTTGACCAAGCTCCCGGAGCCAGACCCAGGTGTTGATCTCGTAGATAAGCGGATGTTTCGGCCAAGAGTTCATGGAATCCTCCTCATTTCGCGGCTGGTTCGGCCCAGCCGGATCGACCGCACATAACGTTCACCGGCTGGCTGAAAACGTGCAACCGTGCACCCTTCCTCTGTCCGTTACTTGCCCACCGTCTTCCTGATGGCCGCCATCTCCGCATCCGTCCCCTGCAGGATTTCTTTTGTTACATCCCCCATGGCCTGGATGATGCGGGCGATGCAGCCGGTCCAGCCGGTCTGGTGGCTGGCGCCGATGCCGGCCCCGTTGTCGCCGTGGAAGTATTCGTAGAACAGCAGGTACTCCTTCCAGTGGGGGTCGTTCTGGAACTTCTCCGCCGAACCGTACACCGGACGGCGACCGTTCTCGTCGGGGAGGAAGATGTTGACCAGACGGTTGCCCAGCTCCTCACCCACCTGAAACAGGTTCATCATCCGGCCCGAGCCGGTGGGGCATTCCACGGTGAACGAGTCGCCGTAGAAGGCGTAGAGCCGGTAGAGTGAGGTGAGCAAGAGGAAGTTGACCGGCATCCAGACCGGGCCGCGCCAGTTGGAGTTGCCGCCGAACATGCCGCTGTCGGAGTCCCCCGGCAGGTACTCCACCCGGGACTCCTGGCCGTTGTGCCGGAAGACGAAGGGGTGATCCTTGTGATAGCGGGACAGCGCCCGGATGCCGTAGGGGCTCAGGAATTCCTCCTCGTCCAGCATGCGGGCCAGGACGCGGCGCAGCTTGTCCTCGTTGAACAAGGACAGCATGCGCCGGCCTGCCTCACCCGGCTCGGTGGGCAGGTGCATGTTGGCGGTCAGTTCGGGATGGCGGCTGTAAAAGGCCTTGGCGCGCTGGATGAAGTTGGGCATCCTGGTGATCTGCGCCTCCTCGAAAACAGACACGGCAGCCAGGGGGAGCAGGCCGACCATGGAGCGCACCTTCAGGCGCATGGCCGTGCCGTCGGGCAGGCGCAGGACATCGTAGAAGAAGCCGTCCTCCTCGTCCCACATCTCGTCCTGCAGCTCTCCCAGCCGGTCCATGGCCCCGCCGATCCACATGGTGTGCTCGAAGAACTTGCTGACGAACTCTTCGTAGAGCGGATCGTGCATGGCCAGTTCCACGGCGATGCGCAGCATCTGCTGGCTGAAGAAGACCATCCAGGCGGTGCCGTCGGCCTGCTCCAGATAGCCGCCGGTGGGAAGGGGGGAGCTGCGGTCGAACACGCCGATGTTGTCCAGCCCCAGGAACCCCCCCTGGAAGACGTTGTTACCGTCCCGGTCCTTGCGGTTGACCCACCAGGTGAAGTTGACCAGCAGCTTAGAGAAGGCGTACTTGAGAAAGTCGATGTCTCCCCTGCCGTCGTGGCGCGCCTTGTCTATCAGATAGATCTGCATGGTGGCATAGGCGTGCACAGGAGGGTTGACGTCGCCGAAGTTCCACTCGTAGGCCGGGATCTGGCCGTTGGGGTGCAGGTAGTCGTTGCGCAGCATCAGGTCCAGCTGGGATTTGGCGAAGTCCGAGTCCACGATGGAGAGTGGAATCATGTGGAAGGCCAGGTCCCAGGCCGCGAACCAGGGGTACTCCCACTTGTCCGGCATGGAGATGATGTCGTCGCAGTAGGCGTGGGACCACTCGCCGTTGCGGATAGCCTGGCGCTGCTCCGGCCTAGACCAGGGGGTGATGTGGTGCTCCTCCAGCCACTTGTCCACGTCGTAGTAGAAGTACTGCTTGGTCCAGAGCATGCCGGCCAGGGCCTGGCGCATGATGTCGACCTGTTCGGGGTGGTCCGCCTTGGTCCTGGCCGGGGTAATGAAAGCGTAGAAATCGTTGGCTTCCTGAATGCGCGCCTGGAACAGGGCATCGACCCCCTCGAATGGGTCAAAGTCAGTGGCCGGTTCGGTGCGGGTCAGGCGGAGGTGGATGACCTCCGTCGCCCCGGCTGCAACGGTCAGTTGATAGTGGGGTGAGGCCTTGGTCCCGCTTTGGGCCGGGTTGACCGCATCTGCCCGTCCCTGCACCAGGTAATCGTTGATGCCGTCCTTGACAAAGGGGGTGGCATTGGTTCCGCCGAAGAGGCGGACATGGTTGGTCTCGTTCTCGGTGAACAGCAGCGGGACATCCCCCTGGCAGTACAGGTAGTAATCGGCCAGAAACTCCTGAAACAGGGGATCGGTATGGTGGACGTGGATGACGCTTCCCGCGGCACTACCGGCGTTTGACATGACCGGTTTGCTGCCGCCACCGGACCAGGACCAGGTGTTGCGGAACCAGAGGGTTGGCAGGAGGTGCAGGCTGGCAGCTTCCGGCCCCCGGTTGGCAACGCTGATCCTGATCAGGATATCCTCGGCATCCGCCTTGGCGTATTCCACGAACAGGTCGAAGTAGCGGTCGTCGTCGAAAACTCCCGTATCCAGCAGCTCGTATTCCAGCTCGTCCTTGCTGCGGTTGCGGTTGGTGATCACCAGATCCGCATAGGGATAGGGAGCCTGGGGATACTTGTACAGGTACTTCATGTAGGAGTGGGTGGGGGTGCTGTCCAGGTAGAAGTAGTACTCCTTCACGTCCTCGCCATGGTTCCCCTCGCTGTTGTTGAGTCCGAACAGGCGCTCCTTCAGGATGGGGTCCCTGCCGTTCCAGAGGGCCAGGGCGAAGCAGAGTATCTGGTGATCGTCCGAGATGCCCCCCAGGCCATCCTCCCCCCAGCGGTAGGCCCGGGAGCGGGCCTGATCGTGGGTGAAATAGTTCCAGGCATCACCGTTTTCGCTGTAGTCCTCACGCACCGTGCCCCACTGCCGCTCGGAGAGGTAGGGGCCCCACTTTTTCCAGGGGACCTTTGCTTCGCGGGCCTCTTCCAGCCGTTTCGCTTCATTCGTAGGTGATGTGTTGTCCTGCATGACGGTACTCCTTTAGGATGTATGTTCATGGCCCCCAGGCCCTGCCCGACAGACAGGGTCACAGGGCGCTGTCTTCCCGTTGAGGGTGACCCGTACCGCAATCGCTTCCAGCAGCCGTCTCCTCCGCCGGCTCCGGCCGCGTCACCCAGGCAACCAGCAGGGTGTAGGTCACGGCCAGCATCACCGGCCCGATGAACAGGCCGATCACGCCGAAGGCGATCAGGCCGCCGATCACCCCGGCAAAGATCAGGAGCAGGGGCAGGTCTGCGCCCTTCTTGATCAGGATCGGCCGGATGAAATTGTCCATGGTGCCCACGACGAGCGTCCAGACCACCATGATAGAGCCCCACATGGTCTGGTCTTTCCAGAAAAGCCAGATAACGGCGGGGATGAGCACCAGGGAGGGGCCGAGCTGGGCCACGCAGAGGATGAACATGACCGCCGTCAGCAACGCGGCTGCCGGAACCCCGGACAGGGCCAGCCCGATGCCGCCCAGCAACGACTGGGCAAGGGCGGTGACGACCACGCCGAGGGCAACGCCACGGATGGCCTTGGCGGCCAGGATGGAGGCGTCTTCACCGCTCTTGCCGCCAAGCCGGTGGGCAAACAGGCGAACCCCCATGGCCGCGTTCTCGCCGCTGGCGTAGAGCACCGCGCTGATGATCACGGTCAGCAGAAACTGCACGACCATCATCATGACGCTCCCTGTCTGGGCCACAATCCAGCCGACGATCACCTTGACATGGGGCGCCAGACGGGCGGACAGCTCCACCGGGTCGATCGTCGCCAGATTGCGCCAGCGTACGGCCAGTTTTGGCCCGATCACAGGGACCTGCTCCACCCAGGCCGGTGGCGGCGCCGGCGTGTACATGGTCAGAGATCTGGCCCAGCCGACAATGTCGTCGGAGCGTTCGACGATACGGATAATGGCCAGGGTCAGGGGGATGACCAGCAGGAGCAGAAGCGCGACGCTCATCGCCACAACCGCCAGTGCCCGTTTTCCCCACAGGCACTTCTGGAGCGAGAGCATCAGCGGCCAAGTGGTGACGACAATCATGGTTGCCCAGACCAGCGCCGTAAGAAAGGGGCGCAGCACCCAGAAGCTGGCGCTGATCAGGATAGCGATGAACAGCACCGCCAGCGTGGTGCGGGCGATGTCCGCGGAGGGGGTAGCAGGTTTCATGAGGGTCTCCTCCACTCGTTGTAATGTGGCGGGAGCGACCTTCCTGTCGG
>MTLE01000392.1_pt1 | contig 84443 bp, 86 predicted proteins | sample 1982461 | NCBI WGS metagenome assembly MTLE01 (sample SAMN05712605, study PRJNA340218) | biofilm metagenome | isolation source: sample SPL anode biofilm adapted to -200 mV | place: USA | collected 2012-02-03 | reverse complement strand
GGTTGCAAAGGTACTACATTTCCCAGTCTAAGACAAATATTTCGTGCACCAAAAATAGAATTTAACAATGTTATTTTATCTAACTAATCATATTCTAATATATTAGCATAAAGCGACTGAAAATATTTAACATTCATTTCAGCTCACTCTATAGACAGAATCGAATAAGTCACTGAAAATACAACAAGTTTTAATATTATATCGCACCATTATTTATATATATTTTTGTACTTTCGTAATGTCAAAAATCACATAAGTTATAACCATATGCAAAAAATATTTACCACATTATTTTTCTCATTTTTATTTATCCCGTATGCTTTTTCCGTATCACCAATGCAAATGCGCTTTCATTGTGCAAATGATACTACCGAAATAAACGCCCTACTAAAAGAAGGTATCAACTCAAAAATCCAGGATCCGTCGGAACTAGTGGTTTTCTACGCAAACAAACTTATCGGTCATCCTTATGTCGCTCATACATTAGAAGCGGACAAAGAATTGCTTACTATTAATATTGATCAATTAGATTGCACTACTTTCGTAGAAACCCTATATGCCCTAACCAGTACCACACTTGATAATCGCTATTCTTGGCGTGATTATGCTCAGAAACTTGAGAATTTAAGATATCGCGGTGGTACTATAACGGATTACGCTTCACGTCTGCATTATATTAGTGATTGGATTGTTGACAATACCGCAAGAGGAAATATTAAAGAAGTAACTGGTGACATCCCTGGTTCTAAATACACTATTAAAACAATAGACTTTATGTCAAATCACAGGGACAAATATCCGGCCCTTGCAGACAGCACCCAGTTTGCAAAAGTAAAAAATACAGAAATAGGATATCGTCTTCACAGATTTCCATACGTAAAAAAAGAATGGCTTAAGTCGAAGGAGACGGTTGCCGCATTCAAGAGCGGCGATATCATAGGAATTGTCACTAAAATAGACGGTCTCGATGTATCACATCTAGGCATTATAATAAAAGAAAATGGTGTCTTATATTTCATTGATGCTTCTTCAATCGGCAAGAAAGTCCAACGAGAGGATGAAACCTTTTTCGAATATATGCGACGAAACAGAAGCTCACTTGGAATTAGAGTTATAAGGATTATGGATTAACAATAATAAAGAGGCTGCCAATTAATTTTGGCAACCTCTTTTTATATATTCTGTTTAAATAATACGTATCTCACACTTCTTGATATCCATATTGTGCGGTGGCACCAAGTTGTTCTTCGATTCTAAGCAATTGATTATACTTAGCCATCCTTTCGCTTCTGCTAGCAGAACCTGTCTTTATCTGACCCGCATTAACTGCCACGCTTATATCTGCTATCGTAGCATCCTCAGTTTCTCCACTCCTATGCGAAACGATAACTTTATATTTGTTTCTTAAAGCCATATTAATTGCACGTAGAGTTTCCGTAAGCGTTCCTATCTGGTTTGGCTTAATTAATATTGCATTAGCGCACCCCTCAGAAATACCTTTTCTTAAATACTCCACATTAGTCACAAACAAGTCATCGCCCACCAACTGGCACCTATTTCCAATTAAATCCGTTAATATTTTCCATCCATGCCAATCATCCTCAGCCATACCGTCTTCAATCGAATCTATTGGATATGCATCTATTAGTGACTTTAGATATTCGGCTTGTTGGTGAGAATCCAATTTTCCTCCCTTAGCTTCTTTCCATGAATAATCATATTTTCCATCTTTATAGAATTCACTTGATGCACAATCCAGAGCAATTGTAACATCTTGCTTTGGTGCATAACCGGCCTTCTCAATAGCTTCCACTATTGTACTCAGTGCATCCTCAGTGCTATTAAGAGCTGGGGCAAAACCACCTTCATCACCAACGGATGTACTCAATCCTTTCGCTTTAAGAACACTTTTTAGAGCATGAAACACTTCCGTACCCATTCTAATACCTTCACTAAAAGTTGAAGCTCCAACAGGTCTAATCATAAACTCTTGAAAAGCAATCGGTGCGCTACTATGGCGTCCTCCATTAATTATATTCATCATCGGCACAGGAAGCACGTAAGAATCAGTACCGCCAATATATCTATACAAAGGCTGATGCAAACTTATTGCAGCAGCTTTTGCCACTGCTAAAGATACTCCAAGTATAGCATTTGCGCCAAGACGTGACTTATTTGGAGTTCCATCAAGAGCGTTCATTGTCTCATCAATCAGCACTTGATTATAAACACACATTCCTGTTATCACGTCAGAAATTTCGCTATTCACATTTTCAACAGCTTTTAAAACTCCTTGACCGCCGAAACGAACCATATCACCATCACGCAGTTCAACGGCTTCATTTGTTCCCGTTGACGCTCCAGATGGCACAGCAGCACGTCCTATTACTCCAGACTCTAATTCAACCTCCACCTCTACTGTTGGGTTTCCACGAGAGTCCAATATTTCTCTTCCACTTACATTTTTTATTTTCATAATCTAATCTTTAACTTAGTGTTATTATATATACAACAAAAAAAGGGCATCTTTTATCAAGATACCCTTTAAATAATATGTAAAAAGTTTTACTTTTTCTTATTATTCTGCCTTAGGAGCTTCTTCTGCTACAGGTGCTTCTGCATTTTCAGCTTTTGGAGTAGCTTTGCGTGAACGGCGTGTACGTGTCGTTTTCTTAGCAGCAGCTGTTTCCTTAAGCATATTTTCGTTGTAGTCAACTAATTCAATAAAACAAGTCTTTGCATTATCACCAAGACGGTTACCCAATTTTAGGATACGAGTGTAACCTCCTGGGCGGTCTGCGATTTTTTGAGAAATGTTATTAAATAGTTCTTTTACAGCATCTTTATTTTGAAGATAGCTGAATACTACGCGGCGAGAAGCAGTGTCGTCTGTTTTTGCACGATTAATCAAAGGCTCTGCATACATACGTAATGCTTTTGCCTTAGCCAATGTCGTAATGATTCTCTTGTGCATAATAAGAGAAATTGTCATATTCGACAAAAGCGCGTCGCGGTGAGCTTTCTTGCGGCCTAAGTGATTGAATTTTTTATTATGTCTCATCGTTTATTACTCTTTATCTAATTTATACTTTGAAATATCCATCCCGAACGATAGATTCAGGTTGGCCAACAGTTCGTCAAGCTCAGTCAACGACTTCTTACCGAAGTTTCTGAATTTCAACAAATCTGTCTTGTTAAATACCACAAGTTCGCCAAGAGTTTCCACTTCAGCAGACTTTAGGCAGTTTAAGGCACGCACTGAAAGATCCATATCTACGAGCTTTGTCTTTAGAAGTTGACGCATATGCAAAACTTCTTCATCAAATTCCTCGTTACCTTCATTCTCAGTTGTTTCTAGAGCGATCTTCTCGTCTGAGAACAACATGAAGTGATGGATTAAGATCTTAGCAGCCTCTTTTAACGCATCCTTCGGAAGAATTGATCCATCAGTTGTGATTTCAAGTATAAGTTTCTCGTAGTCAGTCTTCTGTTCAACACGATAGTTCTCGATTGAATATTTGACATTTACTATTGGAGTATAGATTGAGTCGATTGCAATCAAATCAATTGGATCATTTGGTCCTTGATTCTCTTCTGCTGGGACATAACCTCTACCCTTATTAATTGTCAAATCCATTTGGAAACTAGCGCTTGGATCCAAATGACAAATAACCAAGTCTGGATTTAATACCTCAAATCCAGATAATACTTTGCTAATGTCACCGGCTCTGAACACATCCTGACCCGAAACCTTAACGGTAGCCTTTTCCGATTCTGTGTCCTCTGCTACTCTTTTCAAGCGCACTTTCTTCAAGTTCAAGATGATGTTTGTTACATCCTCTATTGCGCCTGGTATAGTAGCAAACTCATGCATAACTCCGTCAATTCGTATTGACGAAATTGCGAATCCTTCAAGCGAAGATAACAATATTCTGCGTAGTGCGTTGCCTATTGTTACACCATATCCTGGTTCCAATGGGCGAAATTCGAACTTTCCGAAGAAATTGTCGGCTTCCAACATTAATACTTTGTCGGGTTTTTGAAATGCTAATATAGCCATGGATCGTTAAAATTTTATTGTTTAGAATACAATTCCACTATGAGTTGTTCCTTGATGTTCTCAGGAATATCTTCTCTTTGAGGAAGATGAAGCAGTTTGCCTCCCTTTACGCTTTCATCCCATTCAATCCAAGGATATTTGCTATGGTTGAATCCTGCCAAAGCATCTGCAATAACCTCCAAAGACTTAGATTTTTCGCGTACTGCGATAATCTCACCTGGAGTTACAGAGTAAGAAGGAATATTTACTACGCCCCCATTTACTGTTATATGACGGTGAAGAACCAATTGACGTGCAGCTGCACGAGTAGGTGCAATTCCTAAGCGGTAAACGATGTTGTCTAAACGAGCTTCTAGAAGTTGTAGCAATACTTCACCCTTTACACCCTTAGTGCTTGATGCTTTCTTGAATAAGTTGCGGAATTGTTTCTCTAAAACACCATATGTGTATTTAGCTTTTTGTTTCTCACGCAACTGAGTTCCATACTCAGAGAGTTTTCTTCTTTTATTATTACCGTGCTGTCCCGGTGGATAGTTCTTCTTAGAAAGAACTTTATCTTCGCCGAAAATAGCTTCGCCAAACTTACGAGCGATTTTTGTTTTTGGTCCGGTATATCTAGCCATTTTTTCTTTTAAAATTAAAGATGAATGAATCTTTGTAGTGCAGCCGCGATTGCAGAGAGGTATGTTCAATAGTGCAATCCATTCACTTCTAAAGACTCGTAATTAATAGTTTAATAGAGATAGTCCAATAAATTAATTATTAAACTCTTCTTCTCTTTGGTGGACGGCAGCCATTGTGTGGTAGTGGAGTAACGTCTACGATTTCTGTTACTTCGATTCCTGCACCATGAACTGTACGGATTGCAGACTCACGTCCGTTTCCTGGTCCCTTTACATAAGCCTTTACTTTTCTTAGGCCCAAGTCAAATGCTACCTTAGAGCAATCTTGTGCTGCCATCTGAGCTGCATATGGAGTGTTCTTTTTTGAACCTCTAAAGCCCATCTTACCAGCGCTTGACCATGATATAACTTGTCCTTCACTATTAGCAAGGCACACAATAATGTTGTTGAAAGAAGAATGTACGTGTAGTTGACCAATTCCGTCAACTTTAACATTGCGCTTCTTTGCTGCGACTGTCTTTTTTGCCATACTGTCTTATTATTTAGTAGCTTTCTTTTTATTAGCAACTGTTTTCTTTCTACCCTTACGAGTACGAGCGTTGTTCTTTGTACTCTGACCTCTCACTGGTAGTCCGTTACGATGACGGATACCACGATAACAACCGATGTCCATCAATCGTTTGATATTCATTTGAACTTCACTACGCAAGTCACCTTCTACTTTGAAGTTTTCGCTAATGACTTCACGCACTTTGGCTGACTGGTCATCTGTCCAGTCTTTAACCTTGATGTTCTTGTCAATTCCTGATTTTTCAAGAATTATGTTTGCAGCGCTACGGCCTATACCGTAGATGTAAGTCAAGGCTATTTCACCTCTCTTGTTTTGGGGTAAGTCAACACCAACTATTCTTACAGCCATATTTTACAATATTTATTTCGCAAAAATAATAAATTATCCTTGACGTTGTTTATACTTTGGATTTTTCTTATTGATAACATATAAGCGTCCTTTGCGTCTTACGATCTTGCATTCAGGAGTACGCTTCTTGATTGAGGCTCTTACTTTCATATCTTTAATTTTTTATTTGTATCTAAAAGCAATTCTTCCTTTGGACAAATCATAAGGACTCATTTCTACTTTTACCTTGTCGCCTGGCAGAATCTTGATGTAGTGCATGCGCATCTTACCTGAAATATGGGCAGTTATCTCATGTCCATTCTCCAATTCTACGCGGAACATTGCATTTGATAATGCTTCGATTATGACTCCGTCCTGTTCTATTGCGGTCTGTTTTGCCATAAATATGAATTATATTGATTTATCACCTAATACTTCTTCAACATACTTAAAAGAAGATAAAATATCAGGTTTTCCGTCATGAACGGCAATTGTGTGTTCGAAATGTGCCGAATGTTTGCGGTCTTTTGTTCTGCAAGTCCATCCATCGCGCTCAAACACGATATTCTTACTTCCCATGTTAATCATAGGCTCGATAGCTATCACAAGACCATTCTTTATCAATGGACCAGTGCCTTTACGTCCGTAGTTCGGAACATCAGGATCTTCATGACATTTCTTTCCTACTCCGTGTCCGCACAATTCACGCACTACTGAATATCCGCGATTCTCGCAATATTCCTGTATTTCATGACCGATATCACCTATTCGATTGCCTTCGACTGCATGTTCTATTCCAACGTATAAAGACTCTTTTGTCGTTTTCAACAGCGCCAAAACCTCTGGTGCTACTTCACCAACACAAAAAGTATATGTTGAATCGCCATTATAACCTTCCTTTATTGCTCCACAATCTATCGACACGATATCACCTTCTTCAAGGGCGTAATTCGATGGAATTCCATGAACCACATTCTCGTTAACAGATACACATAGAGTATTAGGAAAACCATAAAGGCCCAAAAATCCAGGAACAGCGCCTTGAGAGCGAATATATTCCTCTGCTATTTGGTCGAGCTTGAGGGTTGTTATCCCTGGTTTCACCCACTTAGCCATTTCGCCTAGAGTGCGTGCGACCACGAGATTAGCCTCGCGCAATAATTCAATTTCTTCGTTGGTTTTTAGGTAAATCATTTGTTTCGACTCCTTCCCGCTTAATAACCACTTCCAGTAGTACGTCCTTTGAGCTTACCCGACTTCATCAATCCGTCGTAGTAGTGCATTTCCAAATGACTTTCTACTTGTTGTAATGTATCCAATACAACACCTACTATAATTAGTAGTGATGTACCTCCAAAAAATTGTGCGAAATGTTGGTTTACACCACACACTTTTGCAAATGCTGGCATAATAGCAACGACTCCTAAGAATAATGATCCTGGGAAAGTTATTCTTGACATAATTGAATCAAGATATTCCTCAGTTTTCTTTCCTGGTTTAATACCCGGAATGAATCCATTATTACGTTTCATATCATCTGCCATCTGATTTGGACGAACAGTGATTGCAGTATAGAAGTAAGTAAACGCAACAATCATTATAAAGTATATCAGATTATACCAGAAACCGTGCATATCTGTCAATGGACGGAAGATAGAATTCTGGTTTGATCCAAACCCTGCTAATGTTACAGGAATAAACATAATTGCCTGAGCAAAGATGATTGGCATTACACCAGCAGCATTCACCTTCAAAGGAATATACTGGCGAGCACCACCATATTGTTTGTTTCCTACAACACGTTTTGCATATTGTACAGGTACCTTTCTTGTTCCTTGAACTAATAGAATAGCTCCTGCGATAACAGCAAATAGTATAACTATTTCAACCAAGAACATTACCAATCCACCTTGTGCAGTGGTTAGTCTGCTTGTGAACTCTTGTACTAATGCGCCAGGGAAACGAGCTATAATTCCTACCAAGATAATGAAAGAAATACCATTACCTATACCCTTATCAGTTATCTTCTCACCAAGCCACATGATAAACATACTGCCGGCTGCTAGAATGATAGTTAGATAAGTCATCGTAAAAAATCCGAAATGTGCTGATCCACCTGCAGAATTTACTTGTACTTGGAGGTTAACCAAGTAAGCTGGTCCTTGCAATAGAAGAATAAGCACAGTCAGATAACGAGTATATTGGTTTAACTTCATACGTCCACTTTCTCCTTCGCGTTGCATCTTTTGGAATGATGGTAATACCATTCCTAAAAGTTGTATTACGATAGATGCAGTGATGTATGGCATAATTCCAAGTGCAAATATTGAAGCCTGTGAAAATGCACCTCCCGAGAACATGTCCAAAAGCTGCATTAATCCACCGCTCGTGAAATTTCTCAGGGCATCGATTTCATTTGGGCTGATTCCCGGAAGAACCACATAACATCCGAAGCGGTACACTAATACCAACAACAATGTTATAGTGATTCGTTTCCGCAAATCCTCTATCTTCCAAATGTTCTTTATAGTTTCAATAACTTTCATCTAATTAGATTTTTTGGATAGTTCCACCGGCAGCAGTAATTACTTCTTCTGCCTTCTTTGAGAATGCATTAGCCTCTACGTCCAATTTTGCAGTAAGTGCGCCATTGCCTAAGATTTTCACTAATTTGCCCTTGCCTACGCATCCTGCGCTAACCAAGTCTGCAACTGTGATTTTCTCCAACTTCAAATCGTCAGCCAATTTTTGTAGTACTTCTACATTGATTGCCTTATATTCAACACGATTGATGTTTTTGAAACCAAATTTAGGTACACGACGTTGAAGTGGCATCTGACCTCCTTCAAAACCTACTTTGCTTGAATATCCTGAACGTGACTTAGCACCTTTATGACCACGAGTAGAAGTTCCGCCTTTGCCTGAACCAGCACCACGTCCGATTCTCTTGCCTTTCTTGTTAGAACCTACAGCGGGTTTTAAATTACTTAAATCCATATCTTATATTATTTTTAAGCGTTCGTTACTTCTACCAAATGACGAACTTTGTTAATCATACCGCGTACAGAAGGAGTATCCTCTTTTTCTACAACGCGATTCATTTTCTTTAACCCAAGAGCGTCGAGTGTTCTCTTTTGAATAGCAGGACAGTTAATTCTGCTTTTAGTTTGCTTTATCTTAATTGTAGCCATCTCTTTACAAAATTTTATCCGTTAAACACTTGTTCCAAAGAGATACCTCTGTTTTGTGCTATAGTCATTGGGCTTCTCATCTCATCCAAAGCAAGGATTGTAGCCTTTACTAGGTTGTGAGGGTTAGAAGATCCCTTTGATTTTGCCAAAACGTCAGTAATTCCAACGCTTTCCAATACGGCACGCATCGCACCTCCGGCTTTTACACCAGTACCTTGTGATGCAGGCTTCAAGATCACACGTGAGCCACCGAATTTTGCTATTTGTTCGTGAGGAATTGTTCCCTTGTGAACAGGAACCTGAATTAGGTTCTTTTTAGCAGCTTCTACGCCCTTTGCGATTGCAGCAGTAACTTCGTTAGCTTTACCCAAGCCAAATCCGATAATGCCGTTCTCGTTTCCTACTACTACGATTGCAGCGAAAGTGAATGTACGACCTCCCTTGGTAACCTTAGTTACGCGGTTGATTGCAACCAAACGGTCCTTTAGCTCTATATCGTTAGTAGTTTTTACTCTATTATTTTTCTTTGCCATAATGAATTAAAATTTAAGCCCTCCTTTACGAGCACCGTCAGCTAATGATTTAACTCTACCGTGGAACAAATATCCATTACGGTCGAAAACTACGCTTTCAATTCCAGCCTCTATAGCCTTCTTTGCTGCTAATTCTCCAACTTTTTCTGCAATTTCACTCTTTGTTCCTTCTTCAATACCCTTAGAAGAAGCTGCTATCAATGTCTTTCCAGCCAAATCATCAACTAGTTGTACATAGATTTGCTTATTGCTTCTGAACACGCTCATACGAGGACGCTCGGCATTACCAGACACTCTACCACGAATACGTGCTTTAATCTTATTTCTTCTATTAATCTTCGTTATCATGATTGTCTATTTATTATTTGGCAGCTGCCGTTTTACCTGACTTACGACGGATAATCTCTCCGACAAACTTAATACCCTTACCCTTATATGGCTCAGGCTTACGAAGAGAACGAATCTTTGCGCATACTTGGCCTAGCAACTGTTTGTCGCTTGATTCAAGTATTATAAGTGGATTCTTGTTTCTCTCTGTCTTAGCTTCAACCTTAACTTCGGCTGGCAGCTGAATATATATAGCATGCGAGTAACCCAATGCTAATTCCAGTACTTGACCTGTTGATGTCGCACGGTAACCCACACCAACTAATTCCATCTCCTTTTTGTAACCTTCACTAACACCTACCACCATGTTATGTATCAATGAACGATACAATCCATGTTGTGCACGGTGCTCGATATCATCTGAAGGACGTTCTACCAATAGGTGTCCGTTTTCTTCTTTTACTGTGATATCATCGTGTATTGTTTGAGCAAGAGTTCCCTTAGGACCCTTAACACTTACTAGGTTATCTTTAATTGTTACAGATACGCCTGCAGGTATCGCAATTGGCAATTTTCCTATTCTTGACATTTCTATACCTCCTATTAATAAATGTAACACAATACTTCGCCACCAATTTGCTGAGTTTTTGCCTCTTTATTGGTCATCACACCTTTGGAAGTTGAGATGATAGCGATTCCTAAACCATTCAATACTCTTGGCATCTCTTTGTAGCCAGTATATTGACGTAGACCCGGACGAGAAACACGTGTCAAATTCTTGATCGCATTCACCTTGTCGATTGGATCATACTTCAACGCAATCTTGATTGCGCCTGATGGGGTTCCATTATCTACAAACTTGTAGTTTAAGATATAACCCTGTGCAAAAAGGATTTTTGTAATTTCCTTTTTCAGCTTTGAGGAAGGGATTTCAACCACTCTATGTTGAGCCTTGATCGCATTCCTCATTCTTGTTAAATAATCTGCTATTGGATCAGTCATATAAAATTTGTTTAAATTGATTCGGAGTCTCCGAACAATATTTAATACTCTCTTTTAGCTTTGTATTTTTGTTTACCAACTTGCTTTCTTTACGCCTGGGATTAATCCTGCTGACGCCATTTCACGGAATTGAATACGCGAAATACCGAATTGACGGATATATCCTTTTGGACGGCCAGTAATTTTGCAACGGTTGTGCAAACGTACTGAAGAAGCATTCTTCGGAAGTAATTGAAGAGCATCATAGTCACCTGCCGCTTTCAAAGCTGCCTTCTTAGCTGCATATTTTGCTACGAGTTTTGCTCTCTTTACTTCGCGAGCTTTCATTGATTCTTTTGCCATAGTCTTGTCTTATTATTTAGCGTTCTTAAACGGTAAACCAAATTCTTTAAGCATCTCATATCCTTCTTCGTCAGTTGGAGCGCTTGTAACGAATGTGATATTCATTCCCACCATCTTCGTCACTGAATCAATATTGATTTCTGGGAAGATTATCTGCTCTGTGATTCCTACTGTGTAGTTTCCACGTCCATCTAGCTTGCTTTCAATACCCTTGAAATCGCGGATACGTGGCAATGCTATACGGATAAATCTTTCCATGAACTCATACATCTTGTCGCCACGAAGTGTTACGCGAACACCAATAGGCATCTTCTTACGCAACTTGAAGTTTGAGATATCTTTCTTTGAAAGAGTTGCTACTGCCTTTTGACCTGTAATCGTGGTCAATTCGTTAATAGCTGTCTCAATTATCTTCTTGTCGCCTGTTGCGTCACCTAATCCTTCGTTAATAACGATCTTCTCAAGCTTAGGAACTTGCATGGTAGAAGTATAGTTAAACTTCTTCATGAGAGCAGGTGCAATTCTCTCAAGGTAATCTTTCTTTAGATTATTCATTACTTAATCTCCTCTCCTGATTTTTTAGAATAACGTACTTTTACGCCCTTTTCATTTACTCTGTATCCTGCTCTTGTTGGCTTGTTTGATTTTGGGTCAATCAAGTTTAGGTTTGAGATATGAATTGGGGCCTCCATTTTCACAATTCCTCCTTGAGGATGCTTAGCGCTGGGTTTGGTACTCTTTGATACCATATTTACACCTTCTACGACAGCACGTCCCTTGGTTGTTAAGACCTTAAGAACGCGGCCAGTCTTTCCTTTATCATCACCGGCATTCACGTAAACGGTATCACCCTTTTTGATATGTAATTTTGTCATTACTTTAATTTTTTTCATCAATTAGAGTACTTCCGGTGCCAAAGAAACTATCTTCATGTTAGTTGCACGCAATTCACGAGCTACTGGACCGAAGATACGAGTTCCACGAATCTCACCGGTATTATTCAATAACACACAAGCATTATCATCAAAACGAATGTATGAACCGTCTGCGCGACGCACTTCCTTCTTTGTTCTAACAATAACTGCCTTAGATACAGTACCTTTCTTTACATCTGATGATGGGACTGCGCTCTTTACTGTAACGACAATCACATCCCCTACGGATGCATATCTACGACCTGTACCGCCTAATACTCTGATACATAGCACTTCTTTAGCGCCACTGTTATCTGCAACTGTCAATCGGCTTTCAGTCTGTATCATATTATTTTACTTTTTCGATTATTTCTACTAATCTCCATCTCTTAGTCTTGCTCAATGGGCGAGTTTCCATTAGTAGCACCTTATCTCCGATGCTGCATTCATTCTTCTCGTCGTGAGCGTGGTATTTCTTCGTCTTATTTACGAATTTACCATAAATTGGGTGTTTCTCTTTCCACTTGATTGTTACAGTGATAGACTTATCACCCTTGTTGCTAGAAACAACCCCAATTCTTTGTTTTCTTAAATTTCTTTTTTCCATTATATTTGGGATTATTTAGTGTTTAGTTCACGTGCACGCAACTCTGTCTTCATACGAGCGATCTCTTTTCTGTCTCGTGTAATCTTTGAAGGATTATCAAGAGGAGTAATCGCGTGGTTGATCTTAGTTTGAAGATAAGCCTTTTCAGCCACTTCCAATCTATCCTTAAGCTCTTTATCGCTTAGTTCTTTAATTTCAGCCTGTTTCATATCCTAATTACACATTTTGAGATTCGTCATAATCACGACGTACAATAAACTTAGTACTTACAGGAAGCTTTTGAGCTGCTAGGCGTAATGCCTCTTTTGCTATCTCATAGCTTACTCCCTCTACCTCTATTAACACTCTTCCCGGAGTTACTGGCGCTACGAACCCCTCTGGAGCTCCTTTACCTTTACCCATACGCACGTCAGCTGGCTTACGTGTGATTGGTTTATCTGGGAATATTCTAATCCAAATTTGACCTTGACGTTGCATGTAACGAGTTACGGCCACACGAGCTGCCTCGATCTGTCGGCCTGTAATCCACTTCGTCTCAAGTGTCTTTATACCAAAAGAGCCAAATGCCAATTGGGTGCCGCGGTGTGCGAAGCCCTTTTGTGTTCCGTGTTGGACTCTTCTGAATTTCGTTTTCTTTGGTTGTAACATTGTTCTGTCCTTTCAGTCGATTAACGATTGTTCTTTTGCTTTCTGAAGCCGCCTCTACGAGGTGCTCCGTTATTATTGCCGCGTCCTTCTTTTGCGTTGCTTGTAAATGAAGGGGCAAGATCTCTCTTACCATATACCTCACCTTTACAAATCCAAACCTTAACTCCGATCAATCCCACCTTTGTTAATGCTTCTACTAACGCATAGTCAATATCGGCTCTTAGAGTGTGAAGTGGTGTACGGCCTTCCTTAAACATTTCTGAACGTGCCATTTCTGCTCCGTTCAAACGGCCACTCACTTGCACCTTAATGCCCTCAGCTCCCATTCGCATAGTTGATGCGATTGCCATCTTCACTGCACGACGGTAAGCGATCTTACCCTCGATTTGACGTGCGATGTTGCTCGCTACAATCTGTGCATCCATTTCTGGGCGCTTAACTTCAAAGATGTTGATTTGTACATCCTTGTCGGTTACTTTCTTTAACTCTTCCTTCAATTTGTCTACCTCTTGGCCTCCCTTACCGATGATAAGGCCTGGTCGTGATGTGCAAACTGTTATTGTTACGAGTTTAAGGGTTCTCTCTATCACAATACGTGAAACACTAGCTTTTGCTAAACGCGCATTGAGGTATTTGCGGATCTTGCTATCTTCCAATAGGGTGTCACCATAATTGTTGCCACCATACCAGTTAGAATCCCATCCTCTGATGATACCTAAGCGATTGCTTACCGGATTTACTTTCTGTCCCATCTGTGCGTTTGTTTAAGCGTTAGTTGTTTCTTTTGTATCGACGAACAATGTTACATGGTTCGAACGTTTACGTATTCTATATCCGCGTCCTTGTGGCGCTGTGCGAAGACGCTTCAACATTGGAGCGCAGTCAACGAAGATTGTCTTGATAAACAATTCTCCATTCTCCGCCTTTTTCTCATTTTTCTGTTCCCAGTTAGAAATAGCCGAACGTAGAAGTTTTTCTACCTTGGCAGCAGCTTCTTTGTTTGAGAATTTGAGGATACCTAAAGCCTGGAACACTTCCTTGCCGCGTACCATGTCTGCCACTAGACGCATCTTACGTGGTGACGATGGGACGTTTTTCAACTTAGCGAAGGATACCGTCTTGTTAGCTTCCTTGATCTTCTCAGCTGATTCTCTTTTTCTTTTACCCATTGTATTTAATTCTTTTTTTGTCAAAAATTTTTATATCCCGGGCCCTTATTTTTTCTTGTTACCACCGTGTCCACGGAATGTACGAGTTGGCGCGAATTCTCCCAACTTGTGTCCTACCATGTTCTCAGTAACATATACGGGAATAAATTTATTACCATTGTGCACTGCGAAAGTGTGTCCCACGAAATCTGGCGAAATCATCGATGCTCTTGACCATGTCTTGATTACCGATTTTTTCCCGCTTTCTTCCATTGCGGAGACCTTCTTCTCAAGCTTCACGCTGATATATGGGCCTTTTTTTAGTGATCGACTCATAGTTAACTAATTAATCAAATTACTTTTTTCTTCTTTCTATAATGTACTTAGAAGATTGCTTCTTCGGAGCACGTGTCTTTAATCCCTTTGCATACAAGCCCTTACGTGATCTTGGATGTCCTCCTGACTGACGGCCTTCACCACCACCCATTGGGTGATCAACCGGGTTCATTACTACACCACGGTTGTGAGGGCGTCTGCCTAACCAGCGCGAACGACCTGCTTTTCCTGAACGCTCCAAGGCGTGGTCGCTATTGCCGACTACTCCTATGGTTGCCTTACAAGTTGCTAGGACTTTTCTCGTTTCTCCCGAAGGCAATTTGATAATAGCATAATCACCGTCTCTCGAGGTGAGCTGTGCGAATGTTCCAGCGCTACGAGCCATGAATGCGCCTTGTCCAGGACGCAATTCAATGTTATGAATTAAAGTACCAACAGGTATTTTACTTAATGGAAGAGCGTTGCCCACTTCTGGTGCTACCTCTGCTCCACTTATAACTGTAGTGCCAACAGTCAAACCGTTGGGTGCAATTATATAAGCCTTAGAACCATCAACATAATACAATAGCGCGATTCTTGCCGAACGGTTTGGATCGTATTCTATTGATTTTACTGTTGCTGGCACACCGTCTTTATTTCTCTTAAAGTCGATAATACGGTACTTACGTTTGTGGCCGCCACCTAAATAGCGCATAGTGCGGTGTCCCTCACTATTTCTACCACCTGTTGTACGTTTTCCGACTGTAAGAGATTTCTCTGGTGTACGTGCAGTGATTTCATCAAATACACCAATAACCTTGTGTCTTTGCCCCGGTGTTGTGGGCTTAAATTTTCTTACTGCCATTTCTTATTAAATATTGCTATAAAAATTTATAGTTTCGCCTTTTGCAACGGTCACGATGGCTTTCTTGAACGCTGGAGTTGCCCCCTTTATCATTCCGGCCTTTGTATAACGCGACTTCTTCTTTCCGTCGTAATTAGCTGTATTAACAGATGTTACTTTTACGCCATACATCTCTTCTACTAGCATCTTTATCTGATGCTTGTTAGCGTCAGGAGATACACGGAATGTATACTGATTCAGCTTTTCGCTTGTCGCTGTCGCCTTCTCTGTTACGATGGGTTCAATCATTATATTCATTGTCTTTACCTCCTTTTATTATAACTCATTTAATACAGCAACACTGCTTTCAGTCAACACCAAGGCCTTATTATCAAGCACCTTGTAAGTGTTTAATTCCGAAGCAGTTATAATATTCATTTCCTGAACATTACGAGCTGACAAATATACGTTTTTATTTTGGGCTGCTAAAACCAAAAGAGTTTTCTTTCCTGCCAATTTAAGATTATTAGCAAAATTTACGATTTCTTTTGTTTTTGGCATATCGAATACTAAGTCTTCAACTACTACGATCTGATCGTTCTGAGCCTTGAATGTCAATGCTGATCTGCGTGCTAAAGCCTTAACTTTCTTATTCATCTTGAATCGATAGTCGCGTGGACGTGGTCCGAATACTCTACCTCCTCCTACTAACACTGGTGAGTTGATGTCACCACGACGTGCGCCACCTCCACCTTTTTGCTTTCCGAGCTTGCGAGTACTTCCTGCAACTTCGCTTCTTTCCTTCGCCTTGTGCGTTCCTTGTCTTTGATTTGCAAGGTACGACTTTACATCGAGATAAACGACATGCTCATTTGGTTGTTCGATTGCGAACACCTCATCATTAAGTGTCACCTTTCTCCCGGTGTCTTCTCCTTTAATGTTATATATTGCGAGTTCCATTACTACTTCTCAATTAATACGATTGAACCTTTACATCCTGGTACTGAACCTTTGATCAACAATAGGTTGTTCTCTGGAATAATCTTGATAATTTGAAGATTTTGAACGGTTACGCGTTCATTACCCATTTGTCCTGCCATGCGCATTCCCTTAAACACCTTTGCAGGGTAAGAACAAGCACCGATAGAACCTGGAGCGCGCAAACGGTCATCTTGTCCGTGAGTTGCTTGACCAACTCCACCAAAACCATGACGTTTTACAACACCTTGGTGTCCCTTACCTTTTGAAGTACCGACTACGTCTACAAACACTGTATCTGCGAAAAGGTCTACACCAATCGTATCACCTAATTTGTATTCGTTCTCAAAATTTTTGAACTCGGCCAAGTGCCTTTGTGGTTTAACTCCGGCTTTCTTGAAGTGGCCTTGCATTTGCTTTGTTGTGTGTTTGTCTTTTTTCTCGACAAATCCAATTTGCAATGCTTCGTAACCGTCTTTTTCAAGAGTTTTTACCTGAGTAACTACACAAGGACCAACTTCGATAACAGTGCACGGTACATTTTTACCGTCGGCACTGAATACGGATGTCATTCCGATTTTCTTTCCTAATAATCCTGGCATTTCTCTTAATTTTTTAGAAATTCTTTGATCACTTTGTTTGATTAATAAAACTCACTACACCTTGATTTCTACTTCAACGCCGCTAGGCAATTCAAGCTTCATCAATGCATCAACTGTCTTTGTTGTTGAGCTGTAGATGTCGATTAGTCTTTTGAATGAAGACAATTGGAACTGCTCACGTGATTTTTTATTAACGAATGTTGAGCGGTTCACAGTGAAGATTCTTTTGTGAGTAGGAAGTGGTATTGGACCACTTACTACTGCACCTGTTGCCTTCACAGTCTTTACTATCCTCTCAGCTGATTTATCAACCAAGTTGTGATCGTAAGATTTTAATTTAATTCTGATTTTTTGGCTCATTGTATTTTGTAATAAATATTATTTCAATAAATCTACGCGTCCGTCACATTCTGCAAGCACTGTCTTAGCGATTGAGCTGCTCACTTCTGAATAGTGTGAGAATGACATGGTTGAAGTTGCACGACCTGATGTTATTGTACGCAACGCTGTTACGTAACCAAACATCTCAGCCAATGGAGTTGTTGCTTTCACAATACGTGCTCCACTTCTGCTCGATTCCATTCCTTCTACTTGTCCGCGACGTTTGTTCAAGTCACTGATTACATCTCCCATGCTTTCCTCTGGTGTAACCACTTCTACCTTCATAATTGGCTCAAGCAATACTGGACGAGCCTTTTCTGAAGCTTTCTTGAATGCTTGGATAGCACACAATTCGAATGATAATTGGTCAGAGTCAACTGGGTGGAAAGATCCATCTAGCAATGTCACTTTCAAGTGCTCTACTGGGAATCCAGCCAAAACACCATTCTTCATAGCCGACGTAAATCCCTTTTGTACTGATGGAATGAATTCCTTAGGAATGTTACCACCCTTCACCTCATCAACGAATTGAAGATTTCCTTCAAAGCCTTCGTCAACTGGCTCTACACGTACAATAATATCTGCGAACTTACCACGACCACCAGTTTGCTTCTTGAACACTTCGCGAAGTTCTACTGGTTGAGTGATTGCTTCTTTATATGTTACTTGAGGACGTCCTTGGTTACATTCTACCTTGAACTCTCTGCGTAAACGGTCAATAATAATATCCAAGTGAAGCTCTCCCATACCGCTGATAACTGTTTGTCCAGTTTCTTCATTTGTTTGAACGCGGAATGTTGGATCTTCTTCAGCAAGCTTTTGCAATCCGATGCCCAATTTGTCCAAATCCTTTTGAGTCTTTGGTTCCACTGCGATACCGATAACTGGATCTGGGAAGTCCATTGCCTCAAGTACGATTGGCTTAGCTTCGTCACACAATGTATCTCCTGTACGGATATCTTTGAATCCTACTCCGGCACCGATATCACCACAACCGATTGCATCCATTGGGTTTTGCTTGTTTGAGTGCATTTGGAATAAACGTGAGATACGTTCTTTCTTGCCTGAACGTGAGTTGAACACGTAGCTACCTGCATCGATTTGTCCTGAATACACACGGAAGAACACTAGACGTCCTACGTATGGGTCAGTTGCAATCTTAAATGCAAGTGCACACATTGGTTCTTCAAATAAAGGTTTACGTGACACCTCTTGATCTGGATCGTCTAATGCATGACCAATTACCTCTGGAGTATCCTCTGGACTTGGCAAATATGCACAAACAGCATCTAGCAATGGTTGTACGCCTTTATTCTTAAATGAGCTACCGCACAACATTGGTACACATTTCATTGAAATAGTAGCCGCTCTCAAAGCACGCTTGATTTCGTCAACTGTGATTGTTGATGGGTCATCAAAATACTTAGCCATCAATTCATCATCAAATTCTACGATAGTTTCAAGCATCTTGTCACGCCACTCTTCACATTCTTCTACCAAGTTTGCTGGAATTTCTTCTACGCTATAGTCAGCTCCCATAGTTTCATCGTGCCAGAAGTATGCCTTCATTTCCACGAGGTCAACTATTCCTTTAAATGTTTCCTCTGCTCCGATTGGAACTTCGATTGGACATGGATTTGCTCCAAGAACATCTCTCATCTGACGCACTACTTCAAAGAAGTTTGCACCAGAACGGTCCATCTTGTTCACGTATCCGATACGAGGTACGTTATATTTGTCAGCTTGACGCCATACTGTCTCAGATTGTGGTTCTACACCACCTACCGCACAGAATGTAGCAACAGCTCCGTCTAGCACACGCAATGAACGCTCCACCTCTACAGTGAAGTCAACGTGTCCCGGAGTGTCAATCAAGTTGATTTTATATTTATTGTCTTTATAGTTCCAAAATGTTGTAGTAGCAGCTGAAGTAATTGTTATACCTCTTTCCTGCTCTTGCTCCATCCAGTCCATAGTAGCTGCACCATCATGAACTTCACCGATTTTGTGTGTCAAACCAGTGTAGAACAATATACGCTCAGATGTTGTAGTCTTACCAGCATCAATGTGGGCCATGATACCGATATTACGCGTAAATTGTAATCTTTCGTCTGTCTTGCTCATTGTGTTGTAGTGTTATCAATTAAAATCTGAAATGTGCGAATGCACGGTTTGCTTCTGCCATTCTGTGCATATCTTCTTTGCGCTTGTATGCACCGCCTTGCTCGTTAAAAGCATCTACGATTTCAGCAGCTAGTTTGTCTGCCATGGTTTTTCCACCACGCTTACGTGCATATAGGATGAGATTTTTCATTGATATAGACTCTTTGCGATCTGCGCGGATTTCAGTAGGAACTTGGAATGTTGCGCCACCTACCCTGCGAGATTTTACCTCCACTTGTGGAGTAATGTTTTCTAGCGCTTTTTTCCAGATATCAAGCGCTTCTTTTTCTTCATTTGGCAACTTAGCCTTCACAGTCTCAAGTGCCGTATAGAAAATAGTGAATGCGGTATTTTTCTTACCGTCATACATCAAGTGATTGACGAATTTTGTAACTCTCACATCACTAAATACTGGATCAGGTAATATGATCCTTTTTTTTGGCTTAGCCTTTCTCATTTTTTACAAAAATTTCCGTTTTTGTTCGCTTGGTTGTTGTCTTACATCATCTTCAACAGCATTCTCTCATGCTATTTACTCAACCGTAATTATCAATCCAATAAAATCAAAAACTAAGTTTTTAACTTCTTGTTCTTTTTCTCTTTGTGTTTAATCGGGTCAGATTAACCTTACTTCTTTGCTCCAGCTTTTGGACGTTTTGCTCCGTATTTAGAACGACGTTGTGTTCTACCTGCTACGCCTGCTGTATCCAAAGTTCCTCTTACGATATGGTAACGTACACCTGGAAGGTCTTTCACACGTCCACCTCTTACCATTACGATTGAGTGTTCTTGCAAGTTGTGGCCTTCTCCTGGAATATAAGAGTTGACTTCCTTGCCGTTCGTTAATCTTACACGAGCAACTTTACGCATAGCTGAGTTTGGCTTCTTAGGCGTGGTAGTATATACTCTCACGCATACGCCTCTTCTTTGTGGACATGAATCCAATGCAGGTGATTTGCTTTGGTATTCCACTGTTACTCTGCCCTTTCTTACCAATTGTTGAATTGTTGGCATCTTAGTTTTCTTTTTTCTTTATTAATTATTAAACTCTGTATTATATTTCCTGTCATCATACGTCAGAATTTCGCCCTTTACCTCCGCTAAATCAATTACTTAGCAGCAACAAAGACGCAATTCTGGCCGAAAAACGTTGCAAAGATAAGCACTAATTCGCTAATAGACAAATGTTTTTAACCATTTAATGTTATCTTTTTTCCACCTTATTATATATTTAGTCTTATAACATTCCGTAAAATAAGACTTTATCACAAGATGATTATATATCTTTTTATATTGTTTTAATATTTTTTAACCCTATTCCTCTGAGATCTTTTTCCGAAAGAAGCATTTCTTCCTTCTTTATTGGCCACGCGACACCCACATCTGGATCATCAAACATCAATGTGGCTTCACTCTGTGGAGCATATACATTATCAACCTTATATTGGAATTGAGCCTCATCGCTAAGCACCAAGAAACCATGCGCAAAATGGCGTGGTATGAATAATTGCCTCCCATTATCAGCACTTAACTCCACGGCAACATATTTGCCATAGGACTCAGATCCTTCGCGCAAATCCACAGCCACATCAAGTACAGCTCCCATTGACACTCGCACAAGCTTTGCTTGTGACCATTTCCCTTTTTGGAAATGAAGCCCTCGAAGCACTCCCTTGCTTGACTTCGACTCGTTATCTTGCACGAATTCTACACCAGGAATATGTTTCTCAAATTCTTCTTTTTTAAATGTCTCGCAGAAGTATCCTCTTGAGTCCCCAAAGCGCCTTGGTTCTATCACAAATACTCCATTTATATATTGTTCTATAAATTCCATGATTTATACCTTATTATATATAACAATTTTAAACTCTCACAAAAGTAGATATTTTTCTTTTTCTTCTTGTTTATTTTAGTATTTTAATTTTAAGAAAGCCATTTGTAGTTTTCATGGTTGATTTTGAATAAAATTGACACAAAACAAAGCCTTTTGTTTTTATATTTTAATAAAAGGCCCTAAATTTGTAACAAAACAACATTTACGCAATGAAAGTCACCCTTTTACAGAGAGATATCGTGTGGGCAAATCCTGCAGAAAATAGACACAGAGCTGAATCTATAATCAATAATTATAATGATACTGAGCTTTTTGTTCTTCCCGAGATGTGGACAACTGGCTTTGCCACAAAGCCTGATGGCATAGCCGAATCCGCGTCTAGCGATTCTCTCTTGTGGATGAAACAGATTGCGCAAAAGAAGAATTGTGCTATTTGTGGAAGCATTGCAGTAAATGATGAAGGTAGATTCTACAACCGGTTCTACTTCGTCATGCCCGACGGTAATGAGATACATTACAATAAGCGACATCTCTTCACTTATGGAGTAGAGCATCTCACTTACACCCCTGGCACAAGTCGAGTTGTAGTAAATTATAAAGATATTAGATTCTTACTTCAAGTATGCTACGACTTGCGGTTTCCAGTTTGGAGCAGAAACCGTGGCGATTATGATGTAGCAATATATGTTGCAAGTTGGCCAACTCCACGCATCGAAGCATGGAATGCACTACTAAAGGCACGCGCTATCGAGAATCAATGCTATGTTATCGGAGTAAATCGAGTAGGCAGCGACCCCCAGTTCTCCTATTCTGGTGGCTCAATAATTCGCGACGCATATGGCAAAGCCATTGCAAGATGTGAAAATGACAAAGAATGTGAGATATCTGCATCCATCGACATGGAAACTTTGAATAAGTTCAGGGCTAAGTTCCCAGTACTTAACGATGCTGATGATTTCCCTCCATTTTGAATAATAATGTATCATTATAAATTATAGATGAACAAACTTCTTTTACTTGGCGACCAAGCTATTGCCTTAGGTGCCATTAATGCTGGTCTAAGCGGTGTATATGCTTATCCTGGCACTCCATCTACAGAAATAACTGAATATATACAGGAATCTCCTATTGCAAAGGAGAGAAATATCCATAGCCGCTGGTGCACAAACGAAAAAACTGCAATGGAAGCTGCTCTTGGAATGTCCTTTGCAGGAAAACGTGCACTTGTTTGCATGAAGCATGTTGGGCTCAATGTAGCGGCCGATTGCTTCGTAAACTCTGCTATCACTGGTGTAAATGGCGGCCTGGTAATGCTTGTTGCTGATGACCCATCCATGCACTCATCACAGAATGAACAAGACAGTCGCTTCTACGCCAAGTTCGCCCTTATTCCTTGTCTTGAGCCTTCTAATCAGCAAGAAGCCTATGACATGATGGAATTTGCATATAACTTATCTGAGGCAGTTAAACTTCCTGTCCTGATGCGTGTCACCACTCGCATGGCGCATTCACGTGCTGTAATCTCCGTTGGGAGTCCAATTTCTCAGAACGAGCTTCATCTTCCTCTTGACGAACGCGATTGGATCCTTCTTCCAGCAAACGCCCGTAGAAGATATGATGTCGTAGTATCCCAGCAGCCTGAATTAAAAGAGAGAGCCATATATTCTCCCTTCAACAAGTTCACAGAAGGACAGAATCACAAACTTGGAATCATCACTTGCGGTATTGCATATAACTATCTGATGGAATCATATCCCGACGGCTGTGACTACCCTGTCCTTAAGATATCACATTATCCCATTCCAACTAGCATTATTAATAATATGGCGAAAGAATGCGACTCTTTATTAATTATTGAAGAAGGCCAACCTTTCGTTGAAGAACAAATAAGAGGAATCATCGAATCGGATGAGATTAACATCAAAGGCCGTCTTTCTGGCGAACTGCCTCGCACCGGCGAGCTCAACCCAGATTATATACGAAAGGCACTGAGCCTCCCTTGTAGCGATTGCTACAGCCCTGAGCCTCTTGTAACGCCACGCCCACCTGCGCTATGCCAAGGATGCGGCCATAGGGCTGTTTATGATGCGCTAAATGCGGTTATCAAAGAATTCCCTAATGCAAAAGTATTTGGCGACATTGGTTGTTACACTCTTGGTGCACTTCCGCCTTTCCGTGCCATTAGCTCTTGTGTTGACATGGGAGCATCGATCACTATGGCTAAAGGCGCTGCCGATGCAGGACTATTCCCTGCAATAGCTGTTATTGGCGATTCCACCTTCACTCATTCTGGAATGACTGGGCTATTAGATGCAGCCAATGAAAATTCTCCTATAACAGTTATAATATCTGACAACCTTACTACTGCTATGACTGGCGGACAAGATTCTGCTGGCACAAATAAATTTGAATCTATATGCCTAGGGATTGGGATCGATCCTGAGCACGTTAAGGTTGTTATTCCCCTTCCTAAAAATATGGACGAAATCACTCGCACAATTCGTGATGAGATTAATTATAAAGGCGTGAGCGTTATAATTCCTCGCCGAGAATGTATCCAGACTGCAGCCCGTCACGCAAAACAGCGTGCTAAAGAAAACTCTAAAAACTAATTTAAAGAAAGTACAATGAAATCTGATATAATACTTTGTGGAGTTGGTGGACAAGGAATTCTTTCTATCGCAACTATAATTGGAGAAGCAGCTCTTGCCGAGGGATTGAACATCAAACAAGCTGAGGTGCATGGAATGAGCCAGCGTGGTGGTGATGTTCAGAGTAATCTTAGAATTTCTTCTGATCCTATTTTTTCCGACCTCATAGCCCACGGCTCTGCTGATGTAATAATTTCACTTGAACCCATGGAAGCTCTTCGCTATCTTCCATATCTCAATAAACAAAACGGTTGGATTATCACATCATCATCCCCATTTATAAATATTCCTAACTATCCAGACGTGGATTCCTTGATGGGGAAATTTGCACTAATGGAAAATGTAATACTCATCGACGTTGATGCTCTAGCAAAAGAAAATGATGTTCCTCGCTCTGCTAATATGATTCTTCTAGGAGCTGCTCAAAAAGCTCTCGGAATTGAATATGACAAATTGGAATCTAGCATACGCCGCGTATTTGCATCTAAAGGAGAAAAAGTTATTAATGACAATATTTTAGCACTTGCCATCGGCAAGAAAGCTCAAAAATAATAAACGAAGAATGAAAGTATTTAGCGAAAATCTTGTAAACGATGTTGTTAAGCGACTCAAGATAGCTAACGTTAGCGAAGCTACTATCGGAGAAGTTCTCCTTATAGCTCAAACGCTAGAGAAAGAAACTGGGCTTCCTTTTATCAGAATGGATCAGGGTTCTCCGGGACTTGAAGCTAACTTTATCGGGCGCGAGGCTGAGAAAAAGGCTATCGACCGTGGTGTTGGCTCTCAATATCCGGCTGCCGCTGGAATACCAGAGCTAAAGAATGCTACGTCGAATTTTATCAAGGCTTTCTTAAACATCGATATCGATGCCGCATGCTGCCTCCCAACTACTGGTTCTGTGGCTGCGTCTTTTGGAGCATTTACTATTTGCTCTCAGCTTGATTCGCAAAAAGATACCGTTCTTTTCATCGACCCAGGATTTCCTATTCAGAAATCACAGCTTCGTATCATCGGTACTAAATGGGTCCAATTTGACATACACGACTATCGCGGTGAGGCTCTGAAAGCTAAATTGGAAGAGTTTCTTAAAGCTGGCAATATTTCTGCTATCGTTTACTCCAACCCAAACAATCCTGCCTGGATTTGCCTTGAAGAGAATGAGCTTAAGATAATCGGAGAGCTTGCTACCAAATACGATGCTATTGTCATTGAGGATTTAGCTTATTTCGGTATGGACTATCGGAAGAATTTAGGCATTCCATTTGAACCGCCTTATCCTCCGTCAGTAGCAAGATATACTCACAATTATATTCTTATGCTCTCGGCTTCAAAAATTTTCAGCTATGCGGGGCAAAGAGTTGCGGTAGCTTGCATCAGCAATAAATTATTCCGCCGCCAATATCCCACACTTGCAGCACGCTATCAAGATTCGGGTGTTTTTGGTCTCACTTTTATTGCTAGCATAATGTATATGATTACTAGTGGGGTCACTCATTCCACTCAGTTTGCTCTTGCCGAAATGTATAATCAAAGCATCGATGGAAAGATAAACTTTGTTGAAGACACTCGGGAATATCAGATACGCGCTCAAAAAATGAAGAAGATTTTCACCGACAATGGTTTTAATGTTGTTTATGACCGTGATGTTACGCAACAGGTCGGTGATGGATTTTTCTTTACTATCGGCTACCCTGGAATGAATAGTGGCGAACTTATGAAAGAGCTTCTTCATTATGGTGTAAGTTGCATCTCTTTAAGCACTACTGGAAGCGAACAAGATGGAATTCGTGGCTGTACCTCAAGAATGCGCGAGGAGCTCTATCCTATATTAGCCGAGCGTATGATTGAATTTCGAAAAGATCATCCTATAAAAACTAAAATATAATACCCTCATATAATGATTTGGAATAAAAACAAGGAGACTATGAGTCGTGAAGATATGCGTGCTCTTCAAGGTGCGCGACTTCGCAAACTCGTTCAATATGTCTACCATAATCTTGAATTCTATCGTAATAAGATGCAAGAGTTAAGCATCACGCCCGACGATATTAAAACTATTGACGATATTGTGAAACTACCTTTCACTACAAAGCAGGATTTGCGCGACAATTACCCTTTCGGTATGATTTCTGCACCTCGTAGCCAGATAATACGTATTCATGCCTCAAGTGGCACCACCGGTAATCCTACTATCTGCGGCTATACTCGTCACGATCTCACAGTTTGGCAAGAAAGTGTTTCTCGTTGTCTTGGCGCATTTGGTATCACTCGCGAAGATGTTGTGTCTGTGGCTTATGGTTATGGACTTTTCACTGGTGGCTTAGGCCTTCATTATGGAGTTGAAAATTTTGGAGCCACTGTGATTCCGACCTCCACTGGTAACACCGAAAAGCATATCCGTCTTCTTCGTGATCTAGGTGTCACTGCAGTAGCTTGCACCCCATCTTATATACTTTACATGTATGAGACCATAATTAAAATGGGAATCAATCCAAAAGATTTAAAACTCAGGACTGTTATTCTTGGCGCAGAACCATGGACCGAAAATATGCGTAAGGAAATTGAATCTAAGCTTGACGTTAAAGCCTATAATATATATGGGCTTAGCGAAATAACGGGTCCTGGTGTTAGCTATGAATGTGAATATCAGCATGGTTCTCATATATCTGAAGATCACTTCTTCCCCGAAATCATCAATCCCGACACTTGCGAGCAACTTCCGTATGGAACACTTGGTGAACTTGTTTTCACCACTCTTACCAAAGACGGTATGCCTCTGCTTAGATACCGCACTAAAGACCTAACTTCTCTTATCGACGCTCCGTGTGAATGTGGCAGGACTGCGGTAAGAATGACCCCTATCATGGGGCGCAGCGACGATATGCTTATTATCCGTGGTATCAATGTATTTCCATCTCAAGTTGAGAGTGTTATTCTTAGCCATGAGGAATTTGAGCCTTATTTCATGATTGTTGTTGATCGTGTTAACAACCTAGATACGATGGAAGTACACGTTGAGGTGAAAGATGGCTATTATAGTGATGATATAAATCAAATGATTGCACTCAAGAAAAAACTTTCTAGCAAGCTCAAAAGCGTCCTCAGTATTAGTGCCGACATAAAGCTCGTCGAGCCTAATAGTCTGGAAAGATTCGAGGGTAAAGCAAAACGCGTTATTGATAATCGTAAACTAAAATAACAAAGAGGTAATATGACAATCAAACAAGTTTCAGTTTTCATTGAGAACAAAAGAGGTCGCTCTCAGGAAGTGACAAAGCTCCTTGCCGAGAATGGCATTGATATCCTTGCATTCAGCCTCGCCGACAACCCTGAATTTGGCATTTTAAGGCTTATTGTTTCTGATGTAGATTTAGCTGTCAAAGTACTCCGCGAAAACAAAAGGGCTGTAATCCTTACCAATGTTATAAGAATGGATCTTACTAATACCACTGGCTCTCTTGAAAGAATACTCGCTTTTCTTGCTGAGAAGAACATCAACATCGAATACATGTATGCTCTCCAAGGGCCCGGAATATGCAGTGCTATTATTCGTCCTTATGATTTCGACAACTGCAAAGATACACTAAACGATTTCGATTAAATTCAGTAAAAATCATATTCAAAGCGTACGACAGATTTTTTCTGTCGTACGCTTTATTTTAGCTCCATTTAGATACTTTATACTTCGGACTATTCATTTTTATTCCAAAATATTATTTTTTTGGTAACTTTGTGGGCTAACCATATTGAAAACAAGATGAAAAATGTTATAGTTTTCGACGACCCGTCGATTAGGGAGAATCTTCTTCCACTTACATTTACGCGTCCTATTTCACTTATTCGCATTGGTATTCTTACCATTGCCGATAAATGGAAATTTCGTATCAGAGATGCCGTTTTCTCCCCACTAACCGAGCCTTATCTCTCTCCTAAATTTCCAGTTATCTGCGAAGACGTGAACTACTTCGTTGCTGGCAATGTAATTCCTTCTAAGGAACTAGCTGACACTATCCTCAAGCTCAAAGAAGGCGATGCTCTTTTCTTTAAAGAAAAAATGATTGCATTCTATGGCTCAATGGATGACTTCAAAAACCAAAAATTCAAGAGATCATTATTTCTTAAAGCTGAACCTCTTTCTATTTATTGGCTTTACGACATCTTTATGCTGAACGATAAAGCGCTCTACGACGACTTCAAGCTGCTTACGAAAGGCCGGAAATCTCAAAATCTTAGTCCCACAAATCATCTCATTGGTGACCATGAATTTGAAGATGGCTCCTCTAAAATCTTCATCGAAGAGGGTGCCAGCATTGAGGGTGTTGTCCTAAATGTAACCAATGGACCTATCTACATAGGAAGGAATGCCATCATTATGGAAGGCTCTTGTATTAGAGCTCCTTTTGCAGCTTGCCATAATTCCCAAGTAAATATGGGCACCAAGATTTACGGAGCTACCACACTCGGCCCATTCTGTAAAGTTGGTGGCGAGCTGAATAATGTAGTGATGTTTGGCTATAGCAACAAAGCTCATGAAGGATTTCTTGGCAACGCCGTAATTGGCGAATGGTGTAATCTCGGAGGTGGCACTACTGCGTCAAACCTTAAAAACGACTATTCCGAAATAAAGCTTTGGAACTATCCAGCTCACAAATTTTTAAAAACAGGGCTTCAATTCTGTGGTTTAATTATGGGAGACCATTCCAAGGCCGGTATCAATAGTATGTTTAACACTGCTACCGTTATCGGTGTGGGAGTGAACATCCACGGATCTGGATTTCCTCGTAATTTCGTCGCATCATTCTCCGAAGGCAGTACAGCCGGGTACACCGACGTATCTCTGCCTAAGTTCTTCGCTATCGCCGAAAGAGTCATGGAACGTCGCCACGTTACACTAACAGATCTTGATAAGGATATTTTTCATAAAATCTATTCAGTAGCTGAAGGCTACAAACAGGCTTGATTTTTACTAATCAGATAAAAAAAGGGAGGCAATTGTGCCTCCTTTTTTTTATGTATTATTACGACGGCGATTCCGCTGCCAATGTGTTATTTTTTTCTTTTGGATGCTAAGCCACTTAAACCATGCCCTAACCTTCAGCCATAAACCTGCCGAACTTGTCAAGTCTGCTGTTAATGGATCACTAAAGGAAACTAAATCAGGAGTAGCGCCAAATTGTTCTGGATAAATTATCAACAAGTTATTGTGTCCGAAGTATTTAGATAAGAAATTAGGAATATCTTCCAAATCTGAATTAAATGATACAGATGTTCTTCTTGCACTCACTAGCACAAACAAGTCATCATCAAGCACCTCATTAGAGAGTACCAAGAAATCGCTCCAGTCCGAAAGTTCCCTGTATTCGTCGCGTATTTCATATTGGTCTCTTTTCATAACACCACGAATAAATGGAATTGTAGCACTATGAGCATAGAATATTATACGGCACCCTATTCTCTTCGCTAAATTAGCAAGACGAATCACCCACAATTCAAACCCAGTCTCATATTCTGCGTTCTTAGGCACAGCCACCACTATTCTAGTAATAGTATTGATTGGAATATAACAGCGGGAGATTATCACCATCTTATTGAGTGTCGTCAAAAGTTGCTCTATCTTCACACCAAAAAATGTATCTACCACCGTGTTGCGTTGGTGAATACCTAGTATCACATCAGTAATATCACGTTCTTTCACCGTGTTTACTATTCCGGTAACAGTATTCACGTCATAGCGCTCTATAGTCTGCATCCTCACATTAACTGCTGCTGCTGTATCTGCAGCAAGCTTCAATGCATTTTTTCCTATCATCAACGAGCCTGACGTATTATCATTCCTCACATGAAGTGACACTAGAGAGTCATCATTTGCACGTCGCTTCATCATCAGTGCCACGTCTACCAGACTTGACGCTGTGATGGGATTGCTCACTGGTATTAATGTTCGCAACGTAGGAATACTGGTCATATCGGCTTCTTTATCTTCTCCTCGCTCAAGCATTCGCATCTTCACTCTTGTAGCCGCACGCGCAGTTATCATAGGAGCTATTGCGCAAGTAATAAGAATCATCAAAACCGTTCCATTCAATATGCTTTCATCCAGTAGATGCTGACCATTTGGTAGGACCATTTTATATCCAATCATCACCACGGCAAGTGCTACAGCCGTGTGGGCAGTTGTCAATCCAAACATTACATCCCTGTCAATGCTCTCCATTTTATATATCTTTTGGGCAATCCACGCAGCCAGCCATTTTCCCACAATGGCAACTACTATCATGTTGGCAGCTATAAATAGGGTCGAGGATTCTGATATAACTCGCACATTGATAAGCATTCCCACTCCTATCAAAAAGTACGGAATAAATAATGCATTACCCACAAACTCTATTCTATGCATCAATGGAGATACATTTGGGATATAACGGTTCAATATTAATCCAGCAAAGAATGCTCCTAGCACAGCCTCAAGGCCTATAATCTTCGATAGCCATGCCGAGAAAAATACCATAGCTAGCACATACACATATTGTGTAACATTATCACTGAATTGCTTGAAAAACCACCTTGTTATTCTTGGATATATATACACGATTACAATACAGTATATTGCTAATCGCAACAAAAGTTCTAATAGCCCTGTTAGTGAGAAACTGCCTGTATTGTTGATATCTACTGCCACCGCCAGCACCAAAAGTGCTCCCAGAACTGCAATAATGGTTCCTACGATGGATATTAACACCGCGGGGCTCTTTGTAATACCGATTCTCGAAACTACTGGATAGGAAATCAGGGTGTGAGACGCATACATTGAAGCTAATAGGAGCGATGTCACCCAGCCCAAATGTAGAAAGTAAACACTCGCAACAGTACCTATAACTAAAGGCATCAGAAATGTTAGTAGTCCAAACAACAGTCCTCGCTTTAGATTGAGTTTTAGATGGTACATATCTATCTCAAGTCCAGCCAAGAACATCAAATAAAGCAATCCTACTTGACCAAATATGGCAAAGCTACTATCATTCTCTAGTAAATTGAATCCGTGAGGGCCCACTATCACTCCAGCCACAATCAGACCTACGATATGAGGGATCTTCAGCTTGTTCAGAAGTAAGGGCGCTAATAATATTATCACTAACACAGTGAAAAAAATAAGGACCGGATCCGTTATTAATGCATGCGTGGCGTCTAAATTCATCTATGTCAGTTTTGGGTTAGCTTAAGTTTACTTTCATGTTTTCACAAAATTACAAATTTCTCCCAATTATTATACTCTAAGTTGCCATATTTCAGTTTATCATTCATTTTACACCTTTTCAGCCAATTAATGCATTTCTAACATAAAATATTTATCCTTTTGCTCTAATCATCAATTAAAAAGTAATACCTTTGCATAAATTTTATGGTTTAACTTACCGTTTATTATATTTTTATTAAAATTTATCGCAAGATGAAAGTAGCTATTGTGGGCGCTAGTGGCGCCGTTGGACAAGAATTTCTAAGAGTATTGGAAGAACAGAACTTCCCGGTAACCGAATTATTGCTTTTCGGATCAAAACGTAGTGCTGGTAGCACACGAACATTCCGTGCAAAAGAAATTACCATAAAAGAGCTCATGCACAATGACGACTTCAAAGGCGTCGATATCGCTTTCACCTCTGCTGGGGCTGGGACTTCTAAGGAATTTGCCGATACTATCACAAAGTTTGGCGCTATCATGATTGACAATTCGAGTGCTTTCCGCATGGATAATGATGTTCCATTGGTTGTACCTGAAGTCAATGGCGATGATGCATTCAAAGCTCCTCGCAATATTATTGCAAATCCTAACTGTACAACAATTCAAATGGTGGTTGCTCTAAAACCCCTTAATGATATAAGCAAAATCAAAAGAGTACATGTAGCCACTTACCAAGCTGCTAGTGGAGCTGGTGCTACGGCTATGGACGAGCTCGTTAACCAATACAAAGAATTAGGCGAAGGCAAGTCAGCAACTGTTGAAAAATTCGCTTATCAGCTAGCATATAACGTTATTCCTCATATCGATGTATTCCAAGAAAACGGTTATACCAAAGAGGAAATGAAAATGTTCAACGAGACTCGTAAGATTATGCACGAACCAGAAATCTGTGTTAGCGCAATGTGTGTTCGTGTTCCCGTACTTCGTGCTCATAGCGAATCTGTATGGATTGAGACTGAACGTCCTATTTCTCCAGAAGAAGCTCGTGAAGCATTCTCTAAGGCCGAAGGCGTAGTCCTATGCGACGAGCCTGCAGATAAAAAATATCCTATGCCTCTTTTTGTTGCTAACCAAGATCCAGTTTATGTTGGTCGTATCCGCAAGGACTTAGCTAACGAAAACGGCTTAACTTTCTGGGTAGTTGGAGACCAAATAAAGAAAGGCGCGGCTTTAAACGCTGTTCAAATAGCTCAATATATGATTAAGCATAAGAAATAATTGATATATTCATATAAGAAAAATCCTACTCTACATCAGTAAAGTAGGATTTTTTATTTTTACCTATATGGTTCGAGTTTTTTAAAGCTCTATCTTAGTTCCTTTATTCAAATCGTTCAAGCTGTCTGCCTTTGTAATTAGAACTCGTTTTACGCCGCTTTCTAGCGTGGAGAATGAATTATCTAGCTTGGGAATCATGCCTCCCACTATCACTCCTGCATCTTTCAATTCTGCATAACTAGCTTTATCTATTCTGCCAATTACACTATCGTCATCGTTTTCATCACGAAGCACACCAGCTTTTTCAAAGCAATATATCAGCGTCACATCAAAATATGGCACAAGGGCTTTAGCTGTCTCAGCAGCCATAGTGTCAGCATTTGTATTAAGCATATTTCCCTTGCCGTCATGGGTCAATGGAGCTACCACTGGCACCACTCCCTCTTTTATCAGTTTAGCCAATGCACTGCCGTTCGCTTTATCTACATCTCCAACCCAACCATAATCCACTGTCTTTACTTCCCTCTTATGGCTTTGGAGTATATTCATGTCGGCTCCGGTCAGGCCTAATGCATTGACTCCTAGTGCCTGTAAACTAGCTACAATCTTCTTGTTTACCAATCCACCATACACCATTGTCACTACTTCTAGCATAACAGTATCAGTAATTCTTCGGCCTTCTACCATTTTGGTCTCGATACCTAGGCGCTCTGCTAGTTTGGTTGCTGACCGTCCTCCTCCATGCACTAATATTTTATTGCCTTTTATCGCTTTGAAATTATTCAATAAACGCTCAAGTGTCGCAGGTTCTTCTACAATTTTACCGCCCACCTTAAGTACTGTTATAGCATCCATCATGTTACGTTTTGTTTATACAAATTTAATAATATCTTTTATGTTCTGCCGTTTTTTTACCTATATTTGTCATATCATAAACGTTTAGATTATTTCTATTCTAAAATATCATAATCATGAGTAAACAAAAAAACATCGCTCTCGTAGCCCACGATGCAAGAAAGTCTGAACTACTTGAATGGGTTAGATTCAATGCAAACGAATTAAGGAACCACAATCTATATGCAACTGGCACTACTGCAAAATTAATCAGCTCGATGGAATGTAAAATTGACGAAGATAGCGACATCCCTACTATCCAACTTAGCGTTACTCCTCTTCTTAGTGGGCCTCTTGGCGGAGACCAACAAATTGGAGCTATGATTGCTGAAGGCAAAATTGATATTCTTATATTTTTCTGCGACAATCTTGCAGTGCAAGGCCATCAGAACGACGTATCTGCATTGACCAGACTTGCTTCTTTATACAATATTGGGTTCGCCACCAACCGAACTACCGCCGATATGATTCTAACTAGTCCATTGCTTGACAATGACGATTACAAAAGAATCCTTCCACCTGATATCGAAGCATATAAAAACAGAAAGCTTTAATTAACGACTAAAATAAGAACGCGGGAATACAAATCATTTTAAGTATTCTCGCGTTTCTTTTATATTGTCAGTCTTGATTATTCTTTATCTGAGAATTCCATCAAATATGCCTTGATGAATCCATCTATATCACCATCCATCACTCCATTAACATCCGATGTCTGGTAATTAGTTCGATGGTCCTTTACACGGCGGTCATCAAACACATAACTTCTTATCTGAGAACCCCATTCTATCTTCATCTTACTGTCTTCCACTTTGCGCTGCTCGGCACGTCTGTGTTGCAGTTCCTTATCATAAAGAATAGATCGCAAATTGCGCAATGCATTCTCACGGTTCTTTGGCTGATCTCTGGTTTCAGTATTCTCTATAAGGATTTCCTCTTCCTCTCCAGTATATGGATCTTTGAATTGATAACGAAGACGTACGCCCGACTCCACTTTATTTACGTTCTGACCTCCGGCTCCACCACTTCGGAATGTATCCCATGAGATGCGAGCTTGGTCCACCTTCACTTCTATAGTATCATCTACCAATGGCGTAACAAATACCGACGCAAAAGATGTCATTCGTTTACCCTGAGCATTATATGGTGACACCCTCACTAGTCTGTGTACTCCATTCTCGCTCTTTAAATATCCGTATGCGAAATCACCTTCTATCTTGATTGTCACTGATTTTATTCCTGCATCATCAGCTTCGAGTAATTGTGAGATAGTAGATTTATATGAATTCCTCTCACACCATCGTAGATACATACGCATAAGCATCTGAGCCCAATCCTGACTTTCCGTTCCACCTGCACCAGAGTTGATTTTCAGCACCGCGCTCATCTTATCCTCTTCATGGCGAAGCATATTTCGAAGTTCCAACTTCTCAATCATACCAATCGTACGTGCATACATTTCATCCAGTTCTGGCTCCGTTAGAAGATCTTCCTTCACGAAATCAAAACCAAGCGTAAGCTCATCTACTGCCTTCTCTACTTCTTCATAACCCTCTATCCAGAAATGAAGTGCTTTCACCTTCTTCATTTGTTCCTCTGCAGCTTTCTGGTCGCTCCAGAAATCAGGCACATGGGTTCTTAATTCTTCTTCCTCGACTTCTACCCTCTTACCGTCGATGTCAAAGATACCTCCTCAACGCGTCACGGCGTTCTTGTGTCTCTTTAAGTTGCTCTAATGTTATCATCTGTTGTTATTGATTTTATGAGTACATAGCCTCTATTTCACGACTATATAGCTTATTGATAATAGAACGGCGTATTTTCAATGTATTAGTCAATTCGCCTGTTTCCATTGCAAATGCTTTTGGCAATAATGTAAAGCGCTTTATCTGCTCAAATCCAGCAAAATTCTCTTGAAGCGCGTCTATTCTCTCTGAAATCATCGTTCTTATATCTGCGTTCTTTACTAGCTCCTCCACATTATGATATTGGATTTGCTTCTTTGCAGCGTATTCTTTTAAAGCCTCGTAAGCAGGAATAATGATAGCCGTCACATATTTACGTTGGTCGCCAATAATTGCCACCTGTTCAATATATTTGTCTTCGCCCAGCCTGCTCTCTAATGCCTGAGGTGCGATGTATTTACCATTCGAAGTCTTAAATAGATCTTTGATTCTTTCAGTAAGGACGATTGAACCATCCTCATTAAGATATCCGGCATCTCCGGTGCGAAACCATCCGTCTTTTGTGAATGCCTGAGCTGTCTCATCCGGCTTATTATAGTAGCCTTTCATCACAGTTCCACCCTTCACAAGTATTTCATTGTTAGGCCCTATCTTCACCTGAACTTCAGGCATGCATGTTCCTAGAGTTCCAATTTTATAATTCAAATCAGGAAAACAAGATACTGATGCAGTAGTCTCAGACAAGCCATATCCTATCACGATATTAATACCCACAGAACGTAGAAAATCTGTAATAGTATCACTCAATGGTGCTCCCGCAGTTGGGAAAATAGTACCGCGTTCAATACCCACAGCATGCTTTAATTTAGAGAATACGTTCTTATCAAAGAATCTATATTGCATCTCAATCCACCATGGTGCCTTTTTGCCCACTCTTGCATATTTCAAATTGCGTATACGGCCCACCTTTATAGCTCGTCTCACAAGCATACGTTGCGCAGGACTCATTGTTGCAATCTTCTCTTTAACGCCAGTATAAACCTTTTCCCAAAATCTTGGCACACTGCACATAGCATGTGGCTGTATCTCTTTTATCACATCTTGAATTTCCTTAGGATTATAATTGATAGCTATTCTAACACCTTTCGTCAAGCAGTAATAGCACCATCCAAGTTCGAAAATATGTGATATCGGTAAGAAATTCATAGATATATCACCCTCTTTGATTGTCGTCAAGCGTTCCATATGGATACGCATTGCGGTGTCAAAGTTTGAGTGTGCAAGCATCACACCTTTTGGAACTCCAGTAGTACCTGAAGTGTATATCAAGAATGCTAAGTCTTCTTCAACGCCACTATTCTTACGTTCATCAACGGCTTCCTTGCATTTAGCGGAGGCCTTTGAACCTAGTTGGAGCATGGCTTCCCATCTCAAAGTCGTAGTATCATCCTTGTCTAATACAACATTTCTATTGTAAGTTACAATCTGTTTTAACACGCCAGTTTCTTTCATCACTTTACGTGCAATCTGATACTGCGTGTTATCTCCTACAAAAATTAAAGATATTGATGCGTCATTAACGATATAGAGAACTTCTTCTTTTGAACTCGTCGCATATATGTGTACCGGTACAGCTCTATTATAAAATGCTGCGTTATCTGTTATAAGAATATGCGGACAATTTTGCGAAAATACACCAATGTTGTCTTGTACTTTTACCCCTAATATTTCCAATGCGTAAGCCATTTTCTCGATGTCACGTCGAAATTCATTCCATGTTGTGCTTACCCATTGCTTGGTGCTTTCGTCTTTAAAACGATACACTTCACTATCACCCTTTGAGGTGCATTGCGAAGTGATTAATTCAACCAGCTTATTTGCCATAGAACATTTTTAAAAAATCGGTGCAAAGATACCATCTTTCATTAGTCAGAACAATTTATTAGCCATAAATCGCTTTCCCCATTAACATACATTACTCTATTTCAAATTTGTATTTACATATTTTAACAAGCATATTTCTATCGTTTCTATCTTATTATCAAATAGTTACACATTTAACCGAGAAGTGTGCAATAATTCTTCGCCCTTAATAATAAGAGCTTTAAACCATAGTTTTAGAATTTTAGACCACATCGGGGTTCTCTTGCTCATTCGCAAAGAGCTAACCACCAATTTTTTCAGCAAACCTAGCTAAATACCACAAGGATCCTTAGGATTCTGTTTTTGGCTAATTTCATAAAAGGAACATTTTCACCAATATAAATTTAAACTTGTTTTTTACGCTCTCAAAAAGTACCTTTGTATTTATGATGGATGAATTATTTTACGATGCCGTAGATATGCTGAAAGGAATGATTTCAATACAATCCTTTAGCAGAGATGAAAAGAACGTTGCTGACTATGTCGAAACAAGAATGAAGAATCTTGGTTTTAGTCCGCGCCGTTCAGGAAACAATCTGTGGATAATTCCTTCGGATTTCAATCCGCAAAAGCCAACTATACTGTTAAACAGCCATCTTGACACAGTAAAGCCATCAGATGAATGGTCTCATGACCCATTTATGCCTCTCGAAGACGAAAATGGCCGCTTGTTCGGCCTTGGCAGCAACGATGCTGGAGCATCTCTTGTAACCCTATTTGCGGCATTTCGCTATCTTTCTACTATTTCTCAAGAATACAATCTAATTTTTCTTGCTTCATGCGAAGAAGAAGTAGGCGGCAAGAATGGAATAGAGTCAGTTATCCCCATGCTGCCACACATAGATGTAGCAATAGTTGGTGAGCCAACAAATATGCAACCTGCAATAGCCGAGAAAGGCTTAATGGTACTTGATGGAGCAATCCACGGAATTTCTGGGCATGCAGCCCGTAACGAAGGAGTCAATGCAATCTATCGTACTATGGAGCTAATCGAAGCTCTTCGAAGCATCAAGTTCGAAAAAGAATCAGCACTGTTGGGTCCGGTTAAAGTCACCGTTACTCAAATTGAAGCTGGTTCTCAGCACAATGTAATACCTGACCTTTGTAAAATAGTAGTTGATGTACGCACCACAGATGCATATTCAAATCACGAGACTCTTGAAATAATTCAAAATGCAGTCAAGCACATTGACTGTTCGTTAACTCCACGCTCAACTAGGCTCAATTCATCAAAAATCGACCCAGTTCACCCATTAATAAATAGACTATTGACAATGGGCAAAGAACCATTCGGTTCTCCTACTCTCTCAGACCAATCGCTCATGCCGTTCCAGTCATTCAAAATGGGTCCAGGGAATTCATCTCGCTCTCACACTGCAGACGAATACATACTCATTGATGAAATGCGTGACGCAATCCAAACCTACATATCACTTCTCAGCAAAGCCTCACTCTAAGATGGGATTCTTAATAACAGCAAAAGCCCCTGCATCATATTAAATGCAAGGGCTTTATTATTTATCTTGTTTCTATTTAATCTTTTACCCCAAGAAGTTTATTATACCTCTTTTCATCATTAATCACCTTTAAACCTTCTTTAAGCAAAGGATTATTCTGATTATATATCCTCGTGAAAGCCTCTTGGTCAAATACATCGCGAGCAATTAGTCCCTTCATCAAAAGCTTAATCACATTCTCGCTTATGCGGAATTGCTTCTCGTCATATTTTATGCTGTCTTTTTCTCCCATAGCAATGAGGTCTTTCAACATTGGCTCGGTGACTTCAAATTTACTTGTAAAATCATCAATAGTGCTATACTTGCTCTTCAAATCAGCACGATGTTGATCTATGTAACTCAATGTATATTGGATAAAAATACCCTTGTTACTCAATTTCCCATAATATTCGCTATATTCTGTCGTATCTACTGGAACAAATACATCTGGCACAATACCGCCACCGCCGTAAATTACGCGCTTGTTCTTCATCGTAGTATATTTCAATGAATCTGCCACATGGATACTGTCAGCATGGAATAGCTCTCCATCTTTCAATCTGTTATACACATCCATAGCATATTCATCATCTTTACCTTTCACATACGGCTTTTGAATACATCTGCCTGAAGGTGTATGATAGCGTGCTGTAGTAAGGCGTATCATCGAACCGTCTTCAAAACTAAATGGGCGTTGAACCAATCCTTTTCCAAAGGTCCTACGACCTACAATAACACCTCTATCCCAATCTTGAATAGCTCCAGCAAGTATCTCACTTGCTGATGCAGAATTTTGGTTTACCAAAATCACCAAACGCCCTTTCTTGAATTTACCTAGCCCATTGGCATCGGCATCATAACGGGGAGACTTATTTCCTTCGGTAAATACTATCGTTTCACCTTTCTGAAGAAAATGATTTGCCAAATTGGCCACAGCCTGCAAATAACCGCCTCCATTGTCTGACACGTCAATAATCAAATTCTTCATACCAAGTTTACCAAGTTTAGCCAAAGCTGCATCAAACTCGTCAGGAGTACTTTCTGCGAAACGGCTTAACCTTATATATCCTGTTGCTGGATCTACCATATAAGATGCATCAACGCTATATAATGGGATATTATCACGCGTTATACCAAATTGCATTATCGATGGACGTCCCGGGCGGCGCACTCCCACACGCACCAATGAACCTTTAGGGCCCATTAAGCGCTTGCGAATATCGTTAGATTTCATGTTCATACCTGCCACAGTAGTATCATTGACCGTGATAATACGGTCGCCTGGTAGTAACCCAACTCGTTCAGATGGACCTCCTGTTACAAGTGAAATCACATAAAGTGTATCTTGCTTTATATTAAAAGATATACCAATTCCGCTGAATCCGCCTTTCAACGGTTCAGTCATCTCTTTGGTTTCCTCTGCAGTAGTATAAGTTGAATGTGGGTCCAACTTATCAAGCATTCCTCTGATTGCATCCTCCACCAATTTGTCTTCTTTCACACTATCCACATAGAATTCTGATATAGCATACTCTGCATTCATCAGTTTCTTCATGTTTTTTGCTGATGGTTGTGCAAATATAGTAAACGCAACACATAGGGCTACACTTGTTGGTACTAATATCTTGCTTAATTTCATTTATATTATGTTTTTATAGATTATCTATTTTATTTTCTTAGGAATCATATCCTTATCGCCTTTTATTGGAAGATAAGCAGATGCATCAACGCCGTAAGAAATCATTTCTCGCACTATCGAAGAGCTTATATGTCCATGCTGTGGAAGGGTATATAATAAAACCGTATCAATCCCAGCCATATCTCTATATACTTCAGCAAGATTCTTCTCATACTCAAAATCTTGAATCATACGTACGCCTCTAAGAATGCATGAAGCGCCCACCTCTTTTGCCACATCAACCGTTAGGCCATCCGAAGCAAGCACCTTCACACGCAAGTCATTTAAATATACGCTCTCAATAAACTCCACGCGCTCCTCTGCGGTCATAAAAGACTTCTTTGCGCTATTCTTCACCACAAGAACCACTATCTCATCGAAAAGTTTCAAGCCTCTATCCACAATGGACTCATGTCCAATCGTAAAAGGGTCAAACGACCCTGGGAAAAGAGCGATTCGTTTATCACATGTCTTCTTCATCTTCTATTACAAGATTATCGATGATAAAATTCTGTCTTTCCATCGTATTCTTACCCATATAGAATTCAAGCATTTCCTTCACAGCATCCTCCTTGCGAAGCGACACTCTATCAAGGCGCATCTCTGGCCCGATAAAATCCTTAAATTCATCTGGAGAGATTTCTCCAAGTCCCTTGAATCGTGTTATTTCAGCGTTGTCGCCAAGCTTATCAATAGCGGCCAACCTCTCATCCTCCGAGTAGCAATAATAGGTTTCTGGAGCCACAAATCCAGCAGTTCCCTTCTTTCTATTCTTACGCTTAGCCTCTTTTTTATTACGCACACGAAAAAGCGGTGTCTGAAGGATATACACATGTCCTTTCTTTATCAATTCAGGGAAGAATTGAAGTAGGAATGTTATCATCAAAAGGCGGATATGCATACCGTCCACATCGGCATCAGTAGCTATAATCACCTTGTTGTATCTTAAATCTTCAATACCGCCTTCAATATTCAAAGCCGCTTGCAGCAGATTGAACTCTTCGTTTTCATAAACTACCTTCTGAGTCTTTCCAAAAGAGTTCAACGGTTTTCCTCGAAGTGAGAACACAGCTTGCGTTTCCACATCACGTATCTTTGTAATTGACCCACTTGCAGAATCGCCCTCGGTTATAAATATCATGGAGTCATCTCGCTTGTCACCTTTTGAGTCATTGAAATGCACTCTGCAATCTCTTAGTTTACGATTATGCATCGACACCTTCTTTGCACGCTCACGAGCTTGCTTCGTAACACCTGCGATAGCTTTACGTTCCTTCTCCGATTCTGTAATTTTGCGGAGCATTACTTCCGCTATATTCGGCTCTTTATGAAGAAAGTTATCTAGCTCTTTCTTTATATAGTCATTTATAAATTTATAGACTGTTGGGCCTTCGGGACACATTAGGCTACTGCCTAATTTAATCTTAGTCTGTGACTCAAATACTGGCTCTTGAACCTTTATGCTGACTGCTGCTACTATTCCGTTTCTGATATCTGAATACTCGAAATTCTTATTGAAAAACTCTTTTATGGTACGCGACACAGCCTCTCTAAATGCGGTCTGGTGCGTTCCACCTTGCGTGGTATGCTGCCCATTCACAAATGAATAGTATTCCTCTCCATATTGTGCCGTATGCGTGATTACTACTTCTATATCTGTGTCAATGAAATGAATTAAAGGATACAATGGGTCATTGGTCATATTCTCTTTAACCAAATCGCTCAATCCATTGCGGGAATGATATTTCTTCCCATTAAAGACCAACGTTAATCCTGTATTCAAGAAAGAATAATTCTTTATCATTGCCTCAATGATATCTTCCTTAAACTCATATCCCTTGAATATGGTTTCATCTGGCACGAACTGAACCAAGGTCCCATTCTCCGAACCTTCATCGGCTGGGACTATTCCGCTTTCGTTAACCATCACGCCTCGTTCATAAGCTACTGATGCAGTCTCACCATTTCTGAACGATTGCACAAAGAATGATGTTGATAAAGCATTTACAGCCTTTATACCAACGCCATTTAGTCCTACAGATTTCTTATAATTAGCAGAATCATACTTGCCTCCGGTATTCATCTTCGATGATGCATCTCTAACTGAATTCAAAGGGATACCTCGACCATAGTCGCGTATTGACACAGCGCCGTCCGCAACCTCAATTTCTATTAGAGGCTTTGCAAAACCTGTGTTATACTCATCCACGGAGTTATCCAACACTTCTTTTATCAGCACATATATACCATCATCACTTTGCGTTCCGTTGCCAAGCTTACCGATGTACATACCAGGACGACGACGAATATGCTCTTGCCATGCCAATGTAACCAGCTTCTCATATCCGCCAAAATCGCTCTGATTATTTTCCTTGATATCTAATTCTATTTCTTCAGCCATATACTTTCAATCAACCTACAAATATAGCAATAAATTTTTACTATTTTACTATCTTCTTGACGAGTCGTCCTGCTCCACGGCCACCCATCCCAATATACCTGTACACAAGTGGGTAAAGCCAACTCATAACCTTATCCTGCTTTACTCTCGCATACGTACTAGCATATAATTCGTGAGCCAGTTTAAATTTATTTTCTTTATAATAATTTCCAGCTAAAAGGATGCGTCTAAACTCAACCAGTTTGAGCAGTTTCTCTTTATTCTGATTCATTGAATTTTTTATTGCTTTCTCTACTTCATCCACTGCACTCTCCCACCATTCATGCTTAGAAGAAAAATTATCTCCCGAAATTGAATTTTTGTGAACTTTCACATGTACTGGCACGCTATCCGTAATCCTTTGCACTTTAGGATCATCCAGAAGTAGTCTAACTCCAAATTCCCAATCATCCCAGCCATGAAGGCTCTCATTCCAACCATCAATTTTATCGAAAAGAGCCTTTTTCACTATAAACCTCACAGTACTCAAAAAGCCATGTACCGTTTGATTCTCCAGGAAATTATCATTCACATTAAAAAACTCCTTTTTCATACTGCCTATTTCATAATCAGCATCAACAATTATCAAATCTGAATCTGCTGAATTAATTGATTGCACATATTTCTCAACTAAATCGAAATCCATTTTATCATCACTATCGAAGAACATAAGCCATTCAGATTCTACATATCTTGCTCCAGTATTTCGCGCGATAGCAGCACCTTGTCTTGGCTCTTCAACCACTGTAATTCTAAAATCCGAAGTCTCGTTATCAGATTTAAATTGATTCAGTATCTCAAGGGTATTATCAAAAGAATTATTATCCACAAGTACCAAATGTATCGGGCGATAAGTTTGCTTCGAAACACAATTAAGAACATCGCAAATCATATTACCGCGATTGAACACTGGAATGACTATCGAAATCTCATTTCTCATAATTATCGCACTAACATTTTTACTAATACCGTAGCTTTTCTTCCTCCATAAGATATATATCTATATAGAATTTTCATAAAACAAGACATAAATTTATCTTGGATTATTCTTTGCAACACTTTATCGCGAAGCAATATAGCCAAGTCCTCATGTCCTTCTTTCTTATATAAAGCTGCTAGCGTTATTCTCCTAACTTCTAGATATTTCAGTAACTTTTCCTTCCCACACAAAGCACTTGACTCTATCTCTTTTTGAGCTTCATCCACTGCACTCTCCCACCATTCATGGCGAGAATAGAAGTCATTCCCAGTTATTGAATCAGAATGGCTCAAAACATGAACTAATGGTGCACTTTTTATTTGAGCGACTTTCGGGTTCAACAAAAGGACTCTTACTCCTAGCTCCCAGTCATTCCACCCACGCAGATTCTCATTCCATCCACCCGCCTTTTCAAATATAGATTTTCGCATTATATATCGTTGGGTGCTAAAACTGGAATGGAGTATATGATTTGCTAAAAAGTTGTTTGATGGAAAATAAGGTTTCCAAATCTTTCCATTCAAGCTTATGTCAACCGGAACATTTATCACATCAATATTTTCTGTTATCTGGGCCGCATATTTTTCAAGCAAAAGTTCGTCCATCACATCATCGCTATCAAAGAACATAAGCCACTCGCCCTCAGCTTCTCTGGCTCCTTTATTGCGCGCTAATGTGGCGCCCTGTCTTGGTTCACTCACTACTTTCACCTCAAAATCAGCACAATTATTATCTGTCGCAAATCTTTTCAGCACATCCATTGTATTGTCTTTCGACCCATTGTCCACCAGGATAAGCTGCAGTGGACGATAAGTTTGGTTCTTTATCGAATCTAATGTGCGAACTACAAGCCTTTCGCGATTATAAACAGGGACAACGATTGATATTTTCATGTGTTTCGATACTGTAATCTTCTTGTAAAGTTATAAATAAACCGCCTTATTTTGGCGTTATTATAAAATAATATTTAATTTTACACAACTAAAGTGCTCCAACACAACATATTTCGAGCGCTAAAACAAGAAACGAAACACATTAAATGAAAGAATTAAGACATATATGGTTAGGGCTTAAGCTGCTTAGACAGACACGTCTTAACTCCGACTTATTCAAATTCATCAACAATTATTTCAAGACTCAGTTTTTAAATAAAGATAAGAACACAACGGTATATTATCCCACTCATATTTCACTTGAATTAAGTGGGCATTGTAATCTTCATTGCATAACTTGCCCTAGAGAATATGCCTTTGGCAAAGAAATGGATAAAGGATATATGCCACTCGAGAATGCAAAAAGGATCATAGACGAAGTATATCCTTATCTTATCTCAATAAGTCTAACCGGTCTTGGCGAAACATTCCTGTATCCTCATCTCACCGAAGTTCTAAAGTACATTAAGTCAAAAAAGAAAAGCATAATCACCACAATGTCCACCAATGCACTTTTTGATGGATTCATGGACAAATTAGTCGATTCGCTTCCTTATATCGACAACCTCCAGATTTCAGTTGATGGAGTTGGTGAAGGATATCAAAGGATTAGGCCAAACACCGACTTTAGCCAGCTAAAGAAGAACATTATTGAAATTAGGCGTTTAAGCAATAACACCGAGCTTAGGCTCAATATGGTTATTACAAGAAAGAATTATGACCAACTTCCCATGATTGTGAAATTTGCTCACGAAATGGGAATCCAATTCGTAAATGCTAACTACCTTAATGTGGCTTCAGTAACTGAATATGGAAAAGATTATTATGATTTCTTTCACACCGATGAATTTAAGTCAAAAATATCCGAAACATATCAGTCGCTATCTAAATATCCTGATGTTAATATCACTGGGCTTGACTTTCCAGGTAAGCCTGGTATAAGAAAATGCCCTTTTGTATGGACGTTTTTCTATATAACTTGGAATGGTTTCATAGCTCCTTGTTGTGCAAAACCATTTCCAAAAGAATATAATTATGGGAACGTAATTAACAGCTCAGTAATTGAAGTCTTGAACAGTCCTAAAGCCAAAGCTTTTAGAACCTCTTGGCAAAAAAACGAACCGCTGCCATTTTGTACGAATTGTCAATTTATTGAATTATAATATGAAAATCCTTTTTGTCGGCGATGCCAGTAACTTCCACAATTCTCTTGCCAAAGCTCTCACTGACTTAGGCCACACTTGCGTTGTAGCTTCAGATGGCACAAGTTGGATGGAAACCGACCGACAAATAGATCTTTCTCGAAAGCCTGGCAAAATAGGAGCTATAAGATATCTATTCGACGTTCTCAAAGCGTTGCCTAAAATGAGAGGATTCGACATAGTGCACCTAGTTAATCCTATCTTTTTAAACTTCCGGCCTGAAAGGGTTAAGCCTATATTTAAATACCTAAGGCGAAATAACGGCAAAATATTTCTTTCTGCTCTTGGCACTGATTATGCTTATGTCCATACTTGTTATGACGGCCAGACTTTTCGCTACTCTGATTATATGGTTGGCGATAAATTATCCCCATATATCATAAACCAGGAAGACAAGCGTCAAGGGAATTGGTTTCTTCCCCTTTTACACGACTATCACAATTACATAATTGACAACATCGACGGTGTAATTGCCTGCCTCTATGAATACTATACTGCTTACGCCTCTAAAATCCCTGAAAAGTTAGGTTACGGAGGTATCCCCATCGACACAGCGGCCCTCTCGCCTAATTTTATTGAAGAAGAACCTGAGAAAGTGAAGTTCTTTATCGGTATCCAAAAAAAACGGACCATACTCAAGGGAACTGACCTACTTCTTGAAGCTGCAAGACAGGTGCAAGCTGATTTTCCTGATTCAATGGAGCTGAAAGTAGTCGAGAATATGCCTTATGCTGAATACGTAAAATGCATGCGTGAATCTCATGTCATCCTCGACCAGTTATATTCATATACGCCATCCACAAACGCATTGCTCGGAATGGCACAAGGGCTCATTGCCGTTTCTGGAGCGGAACCTGAATTTTATAATTTTATTGGAGAGAAAGATTGCAAGCCTATCATAAATGTTTCTCCTCTTGTTGAAAATGATATTTATAACAAGTTGGTGTGGATTATAAAAAACAAAAGTCAGCTGCCTCGCCTATCACGCCAAAGCCGTGAATTTGTTGAAAAGCATAATGAAAGTCAGATCGTCGCTCAACGGCATATCGACTTTTGGAATAAAATTTCTAAACCATGACACTCGAACTTCTCATATGCACTATTGATGATGGTATTAACAACGTTGCAAATATGCTTCTTCCACCATCTACTCACATTTTATATTTAATTTCGTGGCAACATTCATTGAACATTCCTCGAATCAGTTTGCCACCACAATTGAATAGGCCTGATGTGCGCGTATTTGAGCTTGAGGGCAGAGGCTTAAGCCGCAATAGGAATAATGCTTTGAATAATGCTTCTGGAGATATATGCCTCATCTCAGATGATGATTGTGCCTATCAAGAAAAATCGCTAAATCATATAATTGAGATTTTTGAGACTCACCCGAGCATTGATCTTGCCACATTCAGAATGGCTTCTACATCAAATGCCAAATCTTATCCATCATACTCATTTGATTTGCGCCATTATCCTAAGAATTATTATATCTCTTCAATAGAAATTGCTTTCCGGAGGTCTTCTGTTCAAGGCAAATTGCAATTCAATGAATTATTTGGTCTTGGCGCTCCAATTCTCCAATCAGGGGAAGAAGAAGTATTTATCTTAGACGCATTATCAAATAATTTGCATTGCCAATTTTTCCCTTATGTAATAGTTAGGCATGACCATCCCACCACTGGTTCTACAAAAGCTGCGTGCAGAGGTACTCTAATGGCTCGCGGAGCTTATCTCTATCTTGCATACCGCAGCAATATGTTTTTAAGGGCTATTGTTATTGCTAAAAGAGTCAGTTCAAAAGAAAATATCAATTTCTTTTTTGCCCTATCCCATATTTTGAAGGGTATAAATTACATCAAAAAGAATTTGGTTTAATTATTTTGCCTTATGACTCTCCAAATTTTAATAAGCACATACGGCAATCGCATAGCGAATGTTCCTAATGTTCTCATGTCTCCTACGACTAATGTTACATACATAGTCTCTTGGCAAAAAGAATTTAGTTCTAATTATGGACGTATACCCCAGTCATTATTGGACCGTAAAGACGTAATGGTGATTGAAACTAATGAGGGGGGGGGGGCTTTCAATCGTAACAACTGCATTAATCATGCGGACGCAGATATCTGCCTTGTTGCAGATGATGATTTAAGATATGAGCCTAATGCTTTCGAAAAAATAATAAGTATATTTGAAGAAAACACAAATATTGATATAGCGCTGTTCCAATATTCTTCTAACTGTGAGAAACGCATATATCCACCGAAAAGAATAAATCTAAAAAATAAGATATCTGGATACTCTCCTGTAGCCTTTGAAATTGCGTTCCGTAAATCTTCCGTCAAAGGAAAATTACAGTTCAATGAATTATTTGGGATAAATGCACCTGAATTAGATAGTGGCGAGGATGATGTTTTCATATTCGAGGCCTTAAAAATGGGCCTAGTATGCGAATTTTTTCCTATAACAATAACCAAACATATTGGGCCAACTACGATTAATTCCCGGAGTGATAATCCTAAAGTTTTAATGGCACGGGGGGCATATCTTTACCTCGCATATCGCACCACAATGTATCTTAGAGCTATAAGGATATCTCAACTATTATCCCAGAACAAGAAATCTGGATTCTTCCATAGCCTAAAATACCTTATTAAGGGAATTCTGTACATCAAAGATAATTACCACAAAAAACAATAAATCCCAAACCTCTATGAGACTCGGGATTCATCTTATTCTGTATTTTTCTCTTATAAATACTTCTTAATAAGTGTCTCAAGCTTTGTTACATCATCCACTCTCTCTACAATTTCACCCTTTCGGTTGATAATGAATGAAGTTGGCACAGTCGTTATGTTATATGACGTCAAGTTTCTTGACTGATTCCCAGCTGGATCAAATACTGTAATCCAAGGTAAATTAGCTGCTGCTTGTCGCCATTGGAATTCATCTGGGTCATAACCAATCTGATAAATAGCCAAGCCATGAGCCTGATATTTTCTATACACGTCAGCTAGAACTTTATTAAACATTGGAGAAAATTGAGCTGAGTAAATAGTAAAATTTAATAGCACAACTTTGCCCTGTGTTGTCACGCTGCTTAGATTGACATTCTTACCATTCTTATCTTGTAGTTTTATATCAATCAAAGGAATTTCTTGAACATACATTGTGTCGCCCTTGGCCTTCTCTTGCATGCGGTTACTCCTACCATTGAGGACTAAATTAACCATAAAGGCAGTACGAGGATCATTAGGTTTGAATGTATTATAAGCATTTGCTACTGCACCAATTATCTTTAAATCCATATCATTCAACGGATCAAAAAGTGGCTCCTCGTTTATGTATTTGTTGATTATATAATAAGAAACTATGCTGCTTGGATCCGCAAGAATTTCTTTTATCAATTGCTTTTTCCACTCCTCTTTCATCTTTGCAGCCTGTGCCCCCGTTGCATTAGTCAATTCTAGGGCTTTTTTGTCTACATTCATCAAAGCTACAGCATGATCTGAACCGCTCAAAGTATAGCCCTTATCAAATGAGCTAATCTTCGCATTAATTTCTATGTGATCTACACTATCAATTGGGAAATAGATTGATTGTGCGCCATGACGTAAACGGTAAATGTCTGCAAACTCAGGAGCTGGCTGAGTTATTTTAAGGTCACCATCTTTCGATAACTTAACTGAATCAACAAGAAACCAGCGCCCGTTTGTTGATGTTTCAAGGACTAATTTGGTTGTATCAGTACCTCCCTCTATATTTCCTGTTACTTTAAATTCGTTACCGCCGCAAGCCACTAAAAGCATTGACATTAATGCCACGGTATAGATATAATACTTTCTCATATACTAATTAATTTTCAATTTCTTAGGCAAATATACTACAAGAAAATGACAAAAAATGCAGAACTTATCAAGAATGTAGCGCGAAACCTATTCTATTTTGTTATCAGCGCCGCCTCTCCTTTCGTCGTATGTAATTTAACCAAATATTTATCTGTCCCTTCTATCAAATATAAATCAAAATTCTTATGTTGGACAAAAGGATTTTCATGCACGAGTTTTAATCCTCCAATATATTTTTGAGCCATCTGATTTTTAACATCGACCCATATATATTCTGAGCCTTTCGTAGTATAAAGCCCACTGTTCGGATATATCTCATTTGTCTTTGAATAATATACACTATCCAATTTAGCACCTTTAAAGTCCTCTATATTGAATGGCAACAAAGCAATTCTATTCTTTCCATACTTAAGAGCAAACATATCTCTCGACCAAGACGCTTCCGCAGTTGGCTTATCTACAGGGACTATAATATCATTTATGAATGAATCAAAATCTTTTGGATATATATCAATCGTTTTTATTACGATCCCATCTTTCGATGCTTTATACTCACTCATCACACGCTCATACCCTAGTTTGTATTGGCTCATAGCACTTATTATAAATCCTTGATGAATAAAGAGAGCAATCGCCACTATAATAAAGGCAGGCAACAATATTTTTTTAGGCACTTTTAAATTCCACACCTCGGCTAGCAATCTTACAAATAGGATTGCGCTAAACAAATTAAGGCCCACTTCGGCTCTGCCCCTTATTCTCAAGCCAACCACAAATGCACATGAACATAGAAGACAAAGGCACATAAAACCATTATCCTTTATGAAATTCACGATCCGCCTACCACAAATTATATATGTTATTATGAGCGTAATAATTAAATATTTCAGCATGAAAAGCTCATTCACAAATTCTATCCTTGAAAGGACTTTACTCCCCAATAAAGGCAAGACTCTAAGCATTTGAGCTGGATGAGTAGCTGCAATAAGAATAATCGCTAGCACTAATAATGAGGCGATTCCTACTCGGCCAAATCTTCCCTTCAGCCCTTTTAGAGTAAGAACCCATATAATTGCTATCAAGATTATAATCAGCACAATTGCCACCAATATAATAGCCCAATATCCCAGTGCGCCTCCCATTCCAATAAACCTTTGATGGCTTCCTGATGCTAGGCCCACAAACATTGCTCCTATGATATAGCAAATAGCCATTAACCATTTTTCCCGGTCTATCAATGTTCTATATAAGATGCAATATACCACTAAAGCACCAGCAATCGCGATTCCGAACATTTCATGTTGCCATCCAGCAAAAAACGAAAACGGAAGTAACCAGAATAAGTTATATATTCTACCAGATAGCCATAAATATATAAATGCCATTGATATGACACTAGTCCACAAATAATTAATCGAAAATGCAGGATTATACCATAAGTTGGAATATTCTATTCCATATAGGAAAACTACACTCGCAATTAGCCATGTCCATGGTGATTCCAATAAGCTCTTTTTAAATGCCAATTCAACAAATAGCCATATTGCCAATAAGAACATTGCTGTGTTAGCTATATAGAAAAAAATAGGTGTAACTAATCCATCAAAGAACTGGACAGCTAAGTGTACAAATGAGCGGCCATTACAAGTGAAATAGTGGTTATATTGAGACACCAAAATATCTGTTATCGATTGTATTGGTCGTGTTAGAGTTTCAGCTGTTGTCTCGCCTTTCTCGCCAATACAATAGCCATATTGGATATCATCACAGTTAAATATGCCTTCACTTGATTTTAAGTAAAAGATTACTGCTGTAAATAAAAGAAATATGATTATAATTATCTTATTCCTTTTCATCGTCATCGTCTATTTCTTTAATGATGTATGGAGGTCTCTTCTTTGTTTCTTTAAAGATCGTACCAATATATTCTCCAATAATTCCTAATGCCAAGAGTTGTATCCCTCCTAAGAAAAGCACGGTTACCATAATGGTAGGGAATCCATGTTGTGGCTCTCCGTAAATCAACGTCTTGAATATTATCACAAACATATACATGAAGGCACATAATGAGATCAAGACGCCTAGAATCGTCGATATCCTTAATGGAGTAACGGTGAACGAAGTAATACCATCAATGGCAAGCCCTAGAAGTTTAAATGGGCTCCATTTGGTTTTCCCTGCTATTCTTGGAGAGGCTGTGAAGTCCATGGATTTTTTCTTGAATCCAATCCAGCAATACATTCCCTTCGTATAGCGGTCTACCTCTCGCATCTGTTTTAATGAATCTATGCACGCTCTATCTAAAAGTCGAAAATCTCCAGCATCATTTTGGAGCTCTATATCCGACATCTTATTAATGCTTTTTCTGAAGAATTTCGCGAATAATCGATAAAAGAATCCATCAGTCTCTCGATTGGTTCGGTTGGCATACACATCTTCATATCCTTGTTCCCAATATTTTATCATATCAGGAATTAACTCAGGTGGATGTTGCAAGTCAGCGTCCATGATTATTACGCAGTCTCCTTTCACGTGATCGAAGCCAGCCATCATTGACACCTCTTTCCCAAAGTTTCTAGAGAAATCAATAAATCTAAATCTTCTGTCATCTTTCCTGGCTGCTTTTATAAGCGACAAGCTTTTATCTGAGCTTCCATCATTCACAAATAAGAATTCCCATTCATAGCCACTAATTTCCGCAGTAACAGATTTTAATCGGTCAAAGAGATATGGCAGAGACTCTTCTTCGTTATATACCGGGATGAGAATTGAGATTTTCATTATAGATTTTTTTACAAAGTTATAATAATTATTTTCTTAGATGTAATCGATACCCTTTAAAACAGAGAAACGCCTTGTCACTTTGTGACGAGACGTCTCTAATTTTTTTAAGCTAAATGTTTCGAGATTCTTATTCGGGAATCTTATTTTTTAAAGAAACAATTATTTAACTTTTTCAGCTAATTCAGCACCTGCTTTGAATTTGATAACTTTCTTTGCAGGAATAACAATTTTAGCTTTAGTTGAAGGATTGATACCTGTGCGTTCGCCTTTTTCTACTACGCTATAAGTTCCGAATCCTATTAAAGCAACTTTACCACCTTTTGCAAGTTCGCCAGCGATAGTTCCAAGTGTTGCTTCCAATGCAGCCTTTGCATCTACTTTTGTTAGCTGTGCCTTTTCAGCAATAGCATTAACCAATTCTGTTTTGTTCATAATGAATTATAATTTGATTTATGGTATTAACTCCGCAAATATAACCGATTCAGAGTTTAAAACAAAAAATATTCTTAAAAAATTGTTTTATTTCGAGTATTTTTTGGTATTTACTTGCAAAGTATATCTTATGACGCGTCTTTTTGTTTAAATTTGTAGCAATTTTGAAACATTTTTCAGCCTTATGGCTATAATTCTATAAATTATTACAGATGAGTTTTCAACGTGGATCATTCTTAGGTTCGATTCCTCCAGTAACCAAGAATTTACTTATAATTAATATTCTTGTTTGGCTTTCCGAGATAATTCTTCCTCGCGCCATAGGCTTCGATATGACTAAATATTTAGGCCTTCATTATTGGGGTGCATCCGACTTCAATATCGCTCAGTTTATCACCTATATGTTCATGCACGATAGTTCCAGCATATTCCACTTATTCTTCAATATGTTTTCTTTGTGGATGTTTGGCCCGCTACTTGAAAGAGTCCTTAACAGCAAACGATTCTTATTCTACTACATTTCATGTGGAATTGGAGCTGCGTTAGTGCAGGAAGTTGTATGGACCATGACATGGAAAGATATATTCGTTCCTCTTCTTGCTAATCAAAACGGGATTAGTTTTGATGAGATGAGCTCAGCAATAGCAATGGCTCAGCTCAAAGGCATGGATCTTCCTTTCCTAAATAGTCTTGTCACTATTGGTGCATCGGGAGCAATCTTCGGAATATTACTCGCATTTGGAATGATTTTCCCAAATCTTCCTCTCTATATTATGTTTATACCAATTCCGATCAAAGCAAAATGGATGGTATTGGGATATGGCGCGTTAGAGCTCTTATTTGGCGTTACAGGAGCCATGAGTTCGGTTGCACATTTTGCACATTTAGGAGGTATGCTTTTTGGCTTCTTGATTATTCTAATTTGGAAAAAGAAAGGGAATCTAAGTGGGGGTATTTATTAGAAATCTGAGATCTCGCTTTTCTTCAGCATCAATGTTGATGCGATTTATCTATATCAACATTGCCGTGTTCCTTATCCTACGCATAATTGGATTAGGATGCATACTTTTTAATATTGATCCATTCCTCATTGTAAGTTATGTAGAAGTTCCTTCTGCTTTGCCCCTCTTATTGGAAAGGCCTTGGACCATATTGACGTATATGTTCGCTCAATACGACTTTCTGCATATACTATTCAATATGCTTTGGCTATATTTTTTTGGAATGATTTTCCTTGAATTCCTATCTTCTAAACAGTTTGTGGGATTGTATATTATTGGAGGCATAACAGGAGCGATTCTATATATTGCTGCATATAATTTATTCCCGTATTTTTATGGCCAGCAAGGTTTATTAATGGGTTCCTCTGCTTCTGTAATTGCTATTGTGGTAGCAATTTCAATGAGAATGCCAAATTATAAGATGAACCTATTGTTTCTTGGTGGTGTTTCTCTAAAGTGGATTGCAATCATAACAATTCTAATTGACGTTCTAAGCATTAGCTCTAATAATTCTGGTGGACATATCGCTCACATAGGAGGAGCTATTGCAGGCATAATTTTTGTACTCCTATATAGACGAGGTACTGATATCACGCATCCCATAACTGTTATTTTAGATGCATTTACCAACTTGTTTAGAAAACGTCCCAAATTCGCAATACACGATACACACTATTCTGGAAATAGCAAAGCCAAATATCATTATTCTCCTTTAAGCGATTTCCAGGACCATTCAACTATAAGCAAAGAAGAGGAGGATAATCTTGATGTAATACTGGACAAAATCAAGAAATCTGGTTATACCTCATTAACCGACGATGAGAAAAAAAGACTATTTGAGATTAGTAATAATAGCAAATAAATGAGTTTTATTAGTAACAATAATGGAATATTTCACATAGGAAGACGGATCTTCTTTCTAATAATGACTTTCATTTGTCTGATGTTTGCTTTATCGGCATTTTCAGGCAAAATAAGTCCAATAATCTTATCTAAAGCAGCAATCTTAGGATTGTTTTTCCCAATAGGGCTAATTTGCGTTGTTACATCTCTTATAATCTGTATAATTTTCCGACTTTGGAAGGAAGCATTAATTCCGCTTGGCACCATTTTACTTTGCATATCACCAATACTCACATATTCCCCATTAAACGTTTACAAGTTCAGAGCCAGCGATCAAGAAGATAATTTCAAAATTTTGACTTATAATGTAATGGGATTTACTGATATGATTCCAAACAAACAATCACAGAATCGTACTATTAATTATATTCTAAAAACTAACGCTGATGTAGTGTGCATTCAGGAAGGTTGGATGATAAATGAAAAAACAAAAAAATCTGATATAGCCAATATCCTTCCTCAAATAAAAGAGAAATATCCATACTCCTCTTCATTACAAAATGACCTTGTAATTCTTTCTAAATATCCATACAAAATAATCTCCTCAAAAATTACATCCAAATCTGAGAAATCAATTGCATATGCGCTTGATATAAAAGGACGGCGACTTAATATCATAAATGTACATTTAGAGTCAATAGGGCTCACTGAGGTTGATAAAAAAATCTACATAGACTTAACAACTTTGAAGGATCTAAATTCTACTAATACAGTTGCTAAGGTTAAGAAATCACTTATAACAAAACTATCCCTTGCATTTAAAAACAGGGCTGATCAAGCAGAAGATATTAGAGCTTTTCTTGATTCTCTCCAAGGTCCAACGATTTTGTGTGGGGACTTCAATGACATGCCATCTTCATATAGCTATAATACTATCCGAGGAAAAGAATTCTCAGATGCCTATTCAGATTGTGCTTTAGGCCCTACTATCACTTATCATGCAAATAGATTTTATTTTAGAATTGACCAAATGCTTTATCGTGGTGATTTAAAGGCAGTTGGAATCAAACGTGGCGAAATAGACTCTTCCGACCACTATCCATTATTAGCAACATTTAAATGGATTTAAAAAAATTCGCTATATTTGAAGATTATTGAAACTACAACAACAAATTATATTTATGAACAAAGTCTTATTAACGTTAACTATCGCTTGTTCTGTCACTTTGATGGCAAGTGGTGCAAAGAAAATGGACAAAACTAACAAAAACCCATTTTTGACGGAATATACTACTAAGTATCAGATTCCGCCTTTCAATAAGTTTGCTTACGCTGATTATATTCCAGCAATTAAGGCTGGCATTGAGCGTCAGAACCAAGAAATATTTGCTATTATCGCTAACCGCGCAGTACCTGATTTTGACAATACGATCCTAGCTTTGGATAACAGTGGTCAAGACCTAAACAAAGTAACGCATGTGCTTTTCGCATTAAGTGAAAGCGATAACACTCCTGAGATGGAGAAAGTCACCAACGAGGCTCTTCCTCTTATCACTGCTCATTCCGACGAAATTGGAATGAACGATCAATTATTCAACAAGATTAAACAAGTTTACGACCGTCGCGAGTCTCTTAATCTCACCAAGGCTCAGACACGCCTTCTTGAGAAATATTACAAGAACTTCGTTCGTTCTGGTGCGCTTCTTAATGAAGCCGATAAAGCTACTTTAAAGCAGCTTAACCAAGAGCTTTCTGCTCTCAATCTTGCATTCAGCACAAATGTCCTAAAAGAAACCAATAAATGGGAACTCGTGATTGACAATGAAGCTGACTTAAAAGGTCTTTCTGCTGGTGACATAGCTAACGCAGCTGACGAAGCTAAAGCTCGTGGAAAAGAAGGCAAATGGGTATTCACCCTTCATGCTCCTAGCCGCCTAGCCGTACTTACATATGCTGACAACCGTGATATTCGCCAAAAAATGTATGAAGGTTATATCAACCTTGCGGCTAATGACAATGAATTCAATAACTTTACCAATATTGACAAGATAATCAACTTACGCACAAAGAAAGCTCAACTTCTTGGGTTCGATACATTTGCAGATTATCAAGTGGACAATGTTATGGCAAAGACTGTAAAGAATGCCGAAGACCTTCTTTATAAGATTTGGTATCCCGCGATCGGCAAGGTTAAAGAAGAAGTTGCTGATATGCAAGCTTATGTAAATGCTTCTGGACAAAACTTCACAATAGCTCCTTGGGATTACTATTATTATGCTGAAAAAGTGAAAAAGCAAAAGTTCAACATCAGCGAAGATGATGTCCGCCCTTATTTCAAGCTTGAGAATGTTGTTAAAGGCCTATTCTATGTTGCCAACAAACTTTATGGCATCACTTTCACTGAAATGAAGGATGCGCCTAAATACAATCCGGAAGTAACTGTTTACGATGTTAAAGATAAGAACGGAAAGCACGTAGCTGTGTTTATGACCGACTATTTTCCACGTAGCACTAAGCGACAAGGTGCTTGGATGAGTGAAATGAAAGGATCTTATAATTACAATGGCGTAGTTGAACGTCCTATCATCTACAACGTGGGCAACTTCACGAAACCTTCAAAAGACATGCCTTCGCTCCTAACTCTAGATGAAGTTGAAACTGCATTCCACGAATTTGGACATGGACTCCATGGTATGCTTTCTCGCGCTCAATTCCGTGGACAGTCTGGAACTAATGTTGACCGTGACTTTGTTGAATTCCCTTCACAAATTGATGAACATTGGGCTATGGAACCAGAAGTTCTTAACGTTTACGCACATCATTATAAAACAGGCGAGGTTATACCGGCAGAGTTAATTGAAAAGCTTAATGCTTCTTCTAAATTCAACCAAGGGTTCACTACAACAGAGCTTGTAGGTGCTGCCCTTCTTGATCTTGAATGGCATAAAGTTAATTATGCAACTGGTATCAATGTCCCAGCTTTCGAACGTTCTGTTGCCAAACGCCTAGGTCTTCCTAAAGAAATTAATTTCCGTTACCGTAGTACTTACTTCAAACATATCTTTGGAAGTGATGAATACGCTGCTGGATATTACACATACCTATGGGCAGAAGTTCTTGATGCCGACGGCTTTGAATTATTCAAAGAAAAAGGGATATTCGATCCTGCTACAGCTAAAGCTTATATGAACGTCCTTGAAGCTGGCGGAAGTGAAGATCCAATGATTCTTTATATGAATTTCCGTGGACAAGCTCCGTCTGTTGATGCTCTTCTTAAAAACCGCGGACTTAAATAAAGTCCCAATATAAAAAATTAAAGCTGCCATTTTTCAAATTGAAGAATGGCAGCTTTCTTATTTAGAAACAACAATACTATTCCTTATCCATAGTTGCTTTTAGACGTTCTGGTTCCGTCATTGCTGCAAGCTCCTTAACGTAATTCATATCAAGCTTAAGCCCAGTAGCTATTCTTTCTCCATATTCTTTATCTGCTAGATAGCAATGAGCAGCATGCCTGTATTTGATGTTTTCTGTCACTGGCATTATATCTGCTACAGTATTATTTATCAATGCCGTACGTTGTTCAGCATTCATAAGTCTGTACAAATCCCCTGGCTGATAAAAACAATCATCAGTTTTATCATCATAAGGATTGTGGTGGTCTATAACTCCATCAACTCCTAATGCTGGATCATTATATTGTGATTGAGCCATCCATTCGCCAAAGCTATTTGGAGCATAACCTTTTGTAGCGCCTGAATTTCCATCCACTCTCATCATCCCATCTCTATGATAGCTATGCACTGGGCATTTTGCTTGGTTAACTGGGATCTGGTCATGATTCACGCCTAATCTATAACGTTGAGCATCGCCATACGCAAACAATCTGCCTTGAAGCAATTTATCTGGAGACAATCCTATTCCAGGTATCAGATGCGTTGGAGCAAAAGCAGCCTGCTCTACGTCAGCAAAATAGTTCTCAGGATTTCTGTTTAATTCCATTACTCCTACTTCTATAAGTGGAAAGTCCTTATGGCTCCATACTTTGGTAATATCAAAAGGATTTTCTTTATAGTTCCTAGCCTGCTCTTCTGTCATCACTTGGATATAGAATGTCCATTTCGGGAAGTTCTTCTTTTCAATAGCTTCAAACAAATCTCTTTGATGACTCTCTCTATCATTAGCCACGATAGCCGCAGCTTCTTCATTTGTTAGATTTTTAATTCCTTGTTGGGTTCTCAAATGAAACTTAACCCACACTCTTTCACCGTTTTTGTTAATCAGACTATAAGTATGGGAGCCAAATCCATGCATTGTTCTATAACTTGCAGGAATACCTCTATCCGACATTACTATCGTTACCTGATGTAAAGCTTCTGGAAGCATTGTCCAAAAGTCCCAATTGTTTTGTGCTGAACGCATATTTGTCTTTGGGTCACGTTTCACTGCATGGTTCAAGTCTGGGAATAAAAGCGGATCCCTAATAAAAAATACAGGAGTATTATTACCCACTAAATCCCAGTTTCCTTCTTCAGTATAGAATTTAATAGCAAATCCTCTAATATCTCTCTCAGCGTCAGCAGCCCCTCTTTCGCCTGCAACAGTTGAGAAGCGCACGAAAACAGGCGTCTCTTTTCCCTTTTCAGAAAAGACTGATGCACAAGTATATTTGGTAATATCATGAGTAGTTGTAAACTTACCAAATGCACCACTACCCTTTGCATGCATTCTTCTCTCAGGAATTACTTCTCTGTCAAAATGTGCCAATTTCTCCATTAGCCATGCATCATGCATCATAATTGGCCCACGTGGACCTGCTGTGATGGAATTCGTATTATCTCCAACAGGCGCACCAACCTCGGTCGTCAAATATTCTTTCTTTTTTTTCATAATTATATTATTATTAATTAAGCCTATAATATATAACGTTAAATTGAGGGCGTTTCCCCTATCAAATATCATTTTTTACAGCTAAATTTCTAATTGCTATTATTCTTCTCATAAATATTAGATTTTTATGCTCTAATTGCTTTTGCGACAATAATTTTATGTATCTTTGCGAGAATTTTTACATGTAAAGAAAAATATATGGTAACACCTATCAAAAAAACCATCGATCTAGGTGACGGACGTGTGATCACTCTAGAAACTGGCAAACTTGCCAAGCAAGCCGATGGAGCGGTTGAACTGCGCATGAACAACACTATGTTGCTTGCGACAGTGGTGTCGGCTAAGGAAGCCGGCGAAGGCGTGGATTTCATGCCTCTTACAGTGGAATATAAAGAAAAATTTTCGGCCTTTGGTCGTTTCCCTGGTGGATTTCAAAAGAGAGAAGGTCGCGCTTCTGACTATGAGATTCTTACATCTCGTCTAGTGGACCGTGTACTTCGTCCTCTTTTCCCTGACAATTATCATGCTGAAACATTTGTAAACGTTATTCTCTTCTCTTCCGACGGTGAAGATATGCCTGATGCGCTTGCTGGTCTTGCTGCTTCTGCTGCTATCGCCGTTTCTGACATTCCTTTCAATGGTCCGATCTCTGAAGTGCGTGTGGCACGTATAGACGGGCAGTTCGTTATTAACCCCACCTTTTCAGAACTTGAAAAAGCTGACATGGACTTAATGGTAGGTGCTACATACGACAATATCATGATGGTGGAAGGCGAAATGAATGAGGTGTCGGAAGCTGAACTTCTTGATGCATTAAAGACCGCTCACGAAGCAATCAAACTTCAATGCAAAGCCCAAATGGAATTTGCTGAAGCAGTTGGTTCTACTACTAAGCGCGAATATTGCCACGAAGTGAATGATGAAGACCTGCGCAAGCAAGTGTGGGATCAATGCTATGACAAGGCTTACAAAGTTGCTCAAGCTGGCAGCAGCGACAAGCACTGGCGTATGGATAGCTTTGACGCTATTTGCAATGACTTCATCGAAGCCATTCCAGAAGAAGAAAGAGAAGCTAAGACTCCTCTTGTTCAAAGATATTACCACGATGTTGAAAAGGAAGCGGTTCGCCGTTGCATCCTTGATGAAGGCATCCGTCTTGATGGTCGTAAAACTACTGAGATCCGCCCTATTTGGTGCGAAACTGATTATGTACCAGGACCTCACGGATCTGCTGTTTTCACTCGTGGCGAAACTCAGGCTCTTGCCACAGTAACTCTTGGCACAAAGCTTGATGAAAAAATGGTTGACGACGTGCTAAATCATAGCACTGAGCGCTTCCTTCTTCACTACAACTTCCCTCCATTCTCTACTGGTGAAGCTAAAGCTCAACGTGGAGTTGGTCGTCGTGAAATTGGTCACGGTAATCTTGCTCACCGCGCTCTTAAAAGCATGCTTCCTGAGCATTTCCCATACACAGTACGTATCGTATCTGATATACTAGAATCTAATGGATCTTCTTCTATGGCTACAGTTTGTGCTGGAACTCTTGCACTTCTAGATGCAGGTGTGAAAATGAAGAAGCCAGTTGCTGGTATAGCAATGGGACTTATCACAGACAAGGGCAACGTTAAGCACGCTGTTCTTTCTGACATCCTTGGTGATGAGGATCACCTTGGCGATATGGACTTCAAGGTAACAGGTACTAAAGATGGTATCACTGCCACTCAAATGGATATTAAGTGCGATGGACTTCCTTATGAAATCCTTGAACAGGCTCTTAACCAAGCTCGCGAAGGTCGTTTACACATTCTTAACATCATTAATGAGACTATTCCAGAACCTCGTGAAGACTACAAGCCTCACGTTCCTCGTATCGTCTCTATGACTGTTGAGAAAGACTTTATTGGTGCAATCATCGGTAAGGGCGGAGAAACAATCCAAGGCATTCAAGAACGCACTGGTGCTGTTGTTACTATCGACGAAGTTGATGGCAAAGGTGAAATCGAAATCTCTGCAGCTAACAAAGATAGTATCGATGCAGCAGTTGCAGCTATCGAAGCTATTATCGCAGTTCCTGAAGAAGGAGAAACATATCATGGTAAAGTTAAGGGCATCCTTGATTTTGGTGCATTTGTTGAATTTATGCCAGGTAAGGAAGGCCTTCTTCACATATCTGAAATATCTTGGGACCGTCTTGAAAGCATGGAAGCTAGCGGTATTCACGAAGGAGATGAGGTTGACGTAAAACTTATCGAAGTTGATAAGAAAACTGGTAAGTTCCGTCTTTCTATGAAGGCTTTGACTCCAAAGCCAGAAGGTTACGAAGAACGCCCTCGCGCTCCACGTCGTGACGATCGTGGACCTCGCCGTGATTTCAATGACCGCGGACCTCGCCGTGATTTTAACGACCGTGGACCTCGTCGTGACTACAACGACCGTGGACCTCGTCGCGACTTTAATGACCGTGGACCTCGTCGTGACTACAACGACCGTGGACCTCGCACATTTGAACCTCGCAATCGCGATAATGGCGGTAACTTCGAAAACAATAACGAAGGAAACAACCAGAACAATAACTTTGGTGGAGAAGAGTAAATCTCTTTAGGTGATGTTTAATCGCCTCACAAAGTAACCAAATATTAAGGGCTGTCTAACACAAATTAGACAGCCCTTCTTTCATCTTCATCCGATTATTCTATACGGCAGGAAGGCTCATACCGTTAAGTTTCCTGTAAAGGTCAAGAGCATATGCATCGGTCATCCCGCTTATATGGTCAAGCACAGCCTGGATCTTACCAAATAGTGTTGGCGCACCTATTTCATATTGTTGTGGGACTTTACTCAAAAGAAGTTGAGAATAATTTTTTTCAGGATAACGCACAGCATCAATCAATTTACGCATCAGAAAGGCAATAATCTGATTACCGGCAAGGTCAATATCCACCACATCACTAGCTTTGTATATCTTTGCATATGCCATATCTGAACATGCTTGATATGCTTTGCGCGACATTTCTGTAACATGGTCGATTAAGCATCCCTCGAACTCGCCGTGCAATATCAAATCTTCATTTGTCACAAATGCGTTAGCACATTCTTGCACAAGATTCCCAATAATGCAAGATCGCAAATAACCTACTTTCTCATTTTTATCGGATATCTTATCCATAACATGCTTTTTATGAGCAATATCTTTCTCATCAAAGAATCCTAACATCAAGTCTATAACTTCTCTGGTCCCTATGATTTTCAATTTATGGGCATCTTCCATATCCATTACCTGATAGCAAATATCATCTGCTGCCTCCACAAGATATACAAGAGGATGTCGTGCATAACGCTCATCATCTTTTTTGACAATGCCCATCTCTGTAGCTATATATTCATATATCTCCTTCTCCGAAGTGAAGAACCCGAATTTCCCCTTATCATTGGCTTTTACGGAAGAAAACGGATATTTAACTATAGAAGCTAGCATAGAATATGTCATTGCAAAGCCTCCCGGGCGCCTTCCTTCGAATTGATGTACCAACAGACGGAAAGAATTTGCATTACCTTCAAAATGTATTAAATCGCTCCATTCTCGTTCTGTCAACATTTTTTTCAAAGATATACCCTCTCCTTCTGAGAAATATGCACCGATAGCTTTCTCCCCGGAATGTCCGAATGGCGGGTTGCCAAGGTCATGGGCCAAACAAGCGGCTCCCACAATCTCTACTAAATCATGGAATAAATGCTCTGATTTTTCTCCTTTATGTTTTTCTATAAGCAATTTTGCTACTTCGTTTGCCAAAGATTTACCCACGCTAGACACCTCCAGACTATGAGTAAGTCTGTTATGCACAAAGATACTGCCTGGCAAAGGGAAAACCTGTGTTTTATTCTGCAAACGACGGAATGGTGAAGAAAAAATCAATCTATCATAATCACGCTGAAAATCACTTCTTATTCCTGTATTCTTATTCTCATAATAATCTTCCATGCCTAATCGCTTATCGCAAATAAGGCGTTCCCAATCCATTTTATGACGTTCTTTTGACATAATCTATGTGCTTTTAAGAGCTTTCTATTTATGCAAATATAATCTTTATTGCCCGTTTTCAACTCATTATTTACCATTAAAAAAGCATCCCTTAAATTACATTATTCCGATAGTATGTTTTTACAAAAATAATTAAAGGCTATATTTTTAAAAAATATAGCCTCATTCCTAATCAACCCTATATAAAACTTTATTTATTCCATGGATATGACGTTTTTGCTCCTTCCTTGATTCCTTCCAGAATACTGGCAGCGTTTGGATTCACACTCATTCCGTTCGTTCTATCAAATATTCCAAAATTCTCACCGCCATTTCCACATTTTCCATTATCCCATACAAATGGAACCATTCCACATTCTTTGGCTTTGCTTGTAACATATTGAGAATAATACTTTCGTGATTCAGCTTGTCGCACTTTATCAGCTTCAGTATAGTGAATGCACACGCCATATTCGCCGAGAATAATAGGATAGCCCTTATCTGCCCAAGCCATCTTCAGTTGGCCGAATAAATCACTGATATAGCTTTCTTGACCCCAAGAGGACACGCCTAGAGCTTTATAAGGTTCTCCCCAATAATATACTTTACCATTTAAAGCAAAATCATCTGGCCTATAAAAATGGAATTCTACCATTAAACGTCCTGTGAATATATCCTTTGGTATAACCAATCCTTTTAGTCCAAATTCTGGGCTTGTACAATATGTCTGAATAATCAAATTCCTATATCGGTTCTTGCCACCTGTTGCTCTAACAGCGTCCACAAACCATTGGTTATATCTATTTTGAACATATTGGTTTTCTTCAGTAGGTGCGCCCCAATTATCATCCACATGCACTTCATTTGTACCCGCAATAAGCAAATGGTCATCATAATTGGCAAATGTATTTGCAATTTGTGTCCATAACGAAATTGCTTTCTTTTTTACGGCCGTAGAATCGGCATAAGTAGGATGCCCCTGCAACCAAGACTCATGATGAGTGTTGATAATCACATACATATCATTAGCAATGCAATAATCCACAACTTCCTTCACTCTATTCATCCATTTTTCATGGACCTTTAATTCGCCGTCCACTACATCAGAATGTCTATACCACATTACTGGTATTCTTACTGCATTAAATCCCGCAGCTTTCACTGCATCAATCATTGCCTTTGTCGTAACCGGATTCCCCCATGATGTTTCCTGCTTATCCTCTGTTACACCTTCTGTGGAGCTTTCTAATGCATTTCCCAAATTCCATCCCACAACAATTTTTGTGGCTAGTTCTTCTGCACTTATTCCCTCAGTCGTGACATTTGAGCCCTCTGTGGCAAAGCTTATTTTTACTTCTGGTAGAGTATTCCCTTTCGAATCTTTTAAAGCCCCTACAGCAGCCTTAATCTCATAAGTAGTAGCGGCCTTTAATCCTGATATTCCAATTGTAAGTTGAGAATTACCTGAAATTGCAGAACTTACAGACTGATTATTTATCGTAATCAATTGCTTTTGCGACACACTCACCACTCCGTCAAAGGATATTATAACTTTCGTCGTATTCACAGGCACTTCAGTAGCATTATTTGCCGGTATACTTGAAGTCATTTTTATTATTGCGGCATTTGGCTCATCACCAGAAGAACTGCCTTTACAACTTGAAGGAGCTAAACAAACAAGTCCAATTAATAGCAGTTTGGTTAATAGTTTCATAAGGTATCCTATTTTAAAAATATTATTGTAATCTTGATTTGTTGCAAAGATAATTGTTTGCAAAACCAGTACAACAGCTGTGATAAAATAGTGTTATTATTAGATAAAAAACTATCACTTTTCTCTATTTCTTTCTATTTGCATAATTAATCTATTTAACATCTTAAATATAATTTTTAATGCTAATCCTTATGCAAACTCATCGCTTTTAGCTATTTTCGCATATTAAATTGATATTTTACGAGTATCAGTGATATGTATTAATAACAATATTTTTCTCAAATGGAACACATCACCATCAAAGTTGTAAACAAATCTCAAAACCCTCTTCCACAGTATAGCACAGAAGGAAGCGCTGGAATGGACCTTCGCGCATCGCTTTCCGAGCCTATAACTTTGCAACCTATGCAACGCTGCCTTGTGCCCACTGGCGTTTACATCCAGCTTCCTCATGGTTATCAATGTGAAATTCGCCCGCGCAGTGGATTAGCTATTAAACATGGGATTACTGTTCTAAACACGCCTGGTACTGTTGACGCTGATTATCGTGGTGAAATTTGTGTTATCCTTGTAAATCTTTCGACAGAGCCTTTTGTTATCACTAATGGTGAACGTGTTTGTCAGATGGTGATTAACTCATATGTCCGCGCTAATTGGGAGAAAGTTGAGGAACTTGACCAAACTGAACGTGGAGATGGAGGTTTCGGACACACTGGGCTTAAATAATTTATAATTCAAAAAAGTGAACAAACTTATTCGAAATATTTTCACAGTGAGCATTGTCTTACTATTAATAATTCCTGTATTTGCTAAAAATAAGGCTATTATTGATAAAGATGACGAAAAGCCTGTTTTTGTCAGTGATGCCAATAAGCGCAAGGCTAATTATATATTTCTTGAAGCTCAAAGGATGAAAGCCCTTGGAAAAGTGGGAGCATTCTTTGAATTAGTGCGTCATGCACACGAAATTGACCCCACCAACACTGCAATATCTTATTATTTGGGATATTGTATGCTCACAATGGATAATAACAATCAAATCAAAAGTGATATCGGTTTAAGCCTCATGGGCGACCATTTCGCAGAAAAGCCTTCTGATTATTATGAAAGCTATTTCTATGGAGATGCTTGCACTAAACTCGGTCATGCAGATGAAGCTTTAGAGGTGTGGACGAAACTTGCTGAGCTTAATCCCACCAAGCCTGAAATAAAATTTCAACTTGCTGATGCGTATGGGAACAAGAAGGAATATGACAAAGCATTTGCGTTATACGATTCAATTGAAGAATCACAAGGAGCATCAATTCCATTAACGCTTCGCAAAATCAGACTTCATATCGCCAATTCCGATACCGTGGGTGCTATAAACGAAGGGCGGAAGCTGCTTGCTACCGCACCTAAGAATCCTGATTATATTATTCTTCTCGGAAATATATTTCTCCAATTCCAAGAATCCGACAGCGCTCTTGTATACTACGACAAGGCTCAATCGGTTGATCCTTCAAATGGATATGCCTATCTTGCTAAAGCAAACCTTTATAACCAAAAAGGAGATTCTACAAATTATGAGAACCAAATATATAAAGCTTTAGTAAACAAAGAAATCACTGTTGAGGACAAGGTAAATGTACTCACCGACTTTATTCGCCAGCAACTTCAAGAAAAAGACTCAACCGAACGCGTCAACAATCTTTTCAATGTACTCATAGAACAGCATCCTCATGAAATAACTATTCATGACCTTTACAGTCAATACCTTGTGGCAAGAAAAGATTATTCTCATGCGGCTGAGCAACTTGGTTATGTTCTCGACTTGGATCCTACTAATGCTGAGAATTGGAAAAAGCTTATGTTCGTAAACCTTATGGGAGATAATTTCAAAGGTGCGATTAAAGCCGGAGACAAAGCTCTTGAATATAACCCTGATAATGTGGCTCTTTATCAATATATAGCTCCAGCATATTCCCAGATGAAGCAATACGACAAAGCAATTGAAGTATATGACAAAGCAATAGCTCTAGTTGATTCTACAGATGTAGAAACAGTTGCTAATCTAATGGGAGGGAAAGCTGATTCATATTACCTTCGCGGTGATACAGCTCTTGCATTCTCTACTTATGATAAAGCCATTGATATAGCTCCAGGCAATCCAATGCTTCTAAATAATTATGCATATTTCCTTTCAGAAGCGGGAAAAGATCTTAACAATGCAGAACGTATGAGCGCAATAGCAGTGCATGCTCAACCGGAGAATCCAACATTTCTCGACACTTATGCTTGGGTATATTTCAAAAAAGGAGAATATAAACTGGCATTAACATATATAAAAGCTGCCATTAATGCCCCTGACACCAAACCTAATGGGGACCTTTTAGAGCATTATGGCGATATCCTTTTTATGAATGGAGAGCCTGAAAACGCTGTAGCTAACTGGGAAAAGGCTCTTAATTTAAAGCCAGATTCCGAGCTCCTTCAACGCAAGGTCAAAAACAAAACTTATTTTTATAAATAATACGATTACATAATCAATATGATGCGTAAATTATATACAATACTCATTTGCCTCGTTACTGCTTTAACAGTAGTGGGATGTTCTTCTGCTAAGAAAGCTATTGGTTCAGGCTCTTCATATCAAAAATCCAATAATGAGATTATTACTAAAGTTGCCGATTCATATTCCAATTGGTCAACATTCTCAACTTCTGGAAGAATATCTATTGATATGGGCAATGGACAATCTTTTTCATCATCAATGCAATTAAAGATGGAAAACAATAAATATATATTTATTTCACTTCGCCCTATTCTAGGTATTGAAGCTGCTAGGATATATATTACAAATGATTCACTCATCCTAATTGATAAATATCATAAGGCTTATCTCGCAGAAGATATTCGTTCTTTTGGCGGTACAATGCCTACAAACCTTGCCACAGTTCAAGACATCTTCCTAAATAGAATATTTTCACTAAGTGGAGGAACGCTTTCGCAAAAAAATGAAAAGGATTTTGATGCAATTCCTGAAGGTGCAGGTGCATATCGTATTAAGCCGAAGAGTCAGTTGGCATCTTTCTCTTATTCATTTTTATTAAATAGTCTCAATCAAATGACACAGATTGAGATTGTTCCGCAAGGCACAACTACTCATTATACAGTTGGTTATTCCGACTTTATAAAATCTTTTAATGCACAGCAAGCCACTGAAATATCTATGCAGACTCTTATCTCCAATAAGACTGTAAATATAGGGCTTGAATATAATTCTTCAAGAATTAAATGGAATGCTACTTTAGACGACCAGATAACCATAAATGAGGGATATCGTAGAATTACTCTAAATGAATTAGTATCTTTGCTAAAACAAATATAGTAAATGAAGCAAGTTTTCTCTTTTATATTATTATTATCATGCGCGTTTTTTGTGACTGACGCTCAGAATTCTTCTATGAAGAAAATCAAGCAACAGCAGCAAGCCACAGAAAAAGCTATCAAAGAGACATCTAAGAAACTCCAATCAAATACGGTTAAGACTAAGAAGTCTTTAAATCAGCTTAATTTGATTGAAGCAGAAATGAATGTACAAGAGAAAACCATTTCTACAATAGCTAGCGATTTGCGTGCCATTGATGGACAACTTAATGCTATAAATATTTCAATCACAGCAAATGAAGCGAAACTCGCCTCTATGAGGAGCAATTACGCAAAGGCACTAAAAAGCATGAGCGTTCATTCTTCTGCAGTTGACCGTCTTTTATTTCTTTTCTCATCTAGCTCCTTTCACCAGGCATATCGAAGGATGCGCTATCTTAAGCAATTTTCTAAATGGCGTGCAAAGCAAGCACAACAAATACAAGCAGTGCAGAATGTGCTAATAGCCCAACATAATCAGATAAAGCAATATCACGACATAAAAAGCCAAAATTTGAACAAACAAAATTTGGCAAAACTCACCCTTGCACAAAAGCAAGAGGAGCAAAAAAAGACAGTTGCCTCCCTGAAGCAGCAAGGGAAGGAGCTTCAAAGCTTCTTGTCCGAAAAGAAGCGTCAGGCACAGAATCTTGACCGACAATTAGACCGACTCATTGCTGAGGAAGAGAGAAAAGCCGCTGAACGCGCTCGCAAGCAACAAGAAGAGGAACAAAAACGCCAATTGGCAGAAGAACAAAAACGACAGGATGAAGCTAAAAAGGCTGCAAACAAGACCGTGCCTGAGAAATCGTCTCCAGAGAAAAAAGTAACCCCTAAACCTAAAGATGAGAATAAGTCATCTAAGGATTTGGCATACAACGCTCCTTCTAAGAATTTAGGAGGATATCAGATGAGTGAGCAGGAACGCACACTTTCGGGTAGTTTTGAAAGTAACAAAGGCAAACTTCTATTCCCTGTAAGCGGTACATACAGAATAGTTAAGCCTTTCGGACGCCAACGTCACCCAGAATTACGGTATGTTGAAACCGATAATGGAGGTATTGATATTGAGACAAGTCCAGGAGCCTCTGCTCGTGCCGTGTTTAATGGAGTAGTATCTGGCGTTTTCCGTCAAGATGGATTTAATACTGTAGTTATGGTTCGTCATGGAAACTACCTAACGATTTATGTAAACCTTAGTGAGATATATGTAAATACTGGCGAGCAAATAAAAGCGAACCAAGCTATTGGCAAAATATTCTCCGATCCTGAAGACAACAATCGCACAATATTGCATTTTGAGGTGCGTCGTGAACGCACTAAGCTGAACCCACAAGAATGGGTAAGATAATGCGTTATTATAGATAAAGAGATTAAATCATGGTAGAAATCAGTGTATATTCACCTGAGATGCACAATCAATGGAATGAATTCGTGGCCAACGCCAAGAACTCTACATTCATGCATCTTCGCGAATACATGGATTACCATCAACAGCGTTTTTACGACTTTTCCTTAATGGCTCATTCAAGAAATAAACTAATTGGTATTCTTCCCGCAAATCGTGTTGGCGACACTTTATATTCTCATCAAGGATTAACTTTTGGAGGATGGCTTATGCCTCTTAAGCATTTTGATATTATAGATATGCTTGAGGTTTTTGATAAAATGGCTGAATTCTTGGAATCAAGCGGCATAAAGCATCTATATTATAAACCCTCTCCTCATATTTATCACTCGTACCCAGCAGAAGAGGATTTGTATGCTATATTCCGACACAATGGTGTTCTTGTGGTTTCTAATATCTCTGCTACTATAAATATTGAGAACCAGCTTAGATTTAATGAGAATTCCCGCAGAAATATCAAGTTAGCCACAAACTCTGGTATTTATGTTGAGGAAACGACAGATTTTAAACCATTCTGGGACATTCTAACTCATATTCTTAATTCAAAATACGATAAGAATCCTGTTCATTCATTAGATGAAATAAAACTTCTTCACGCCTCTTTCCCCTCCAATATAAGATTATTTGTAGCAAAAGACAGGGAAGAAACCCTTGGTGGAGTATTGATATATGACACAGGAATAGTAGCCCATGCACAATATATCGGAGCCAATGAAGAAGGCCGTGAAAAAGGCGCATTGCCACTTATCTTTCATAAGCTAATCTCCGAGATATTTATGTCTCGAAAATATTTCGATTTTGGGATATCCAATGAAAACAATGGATTATATCTGAACGAGGGCCTCTCACGCCAAAAGACTGGAATGGGCGCACGTGGAATCACATATAATACCTACCGACTTGATTTCTAAAATGCCAAGAAAGCAAATCAACATATCGCACACTATCATTAAGGCTATGGGGATATTTGGGGGTGTTCAAGTCATCTCTATATTATGCTCAATCATCCGCACAAAGCTAGTAGCTATGTGGATTGGACCTGCAGGTGTCGGACTTTTCGCTCTTTATAACTCAGCGACAGATATGATTGGCAACATTTCTGGATTAGGGATTAGAAATAGCTCTGTGCGTGATATTTCCATAGAATCTGAGACGTGCTCTCGCGAACGTATTGCAACAATTCTATCCGTAGTTCGTCGTTGGTCATGGTTCTTAGGGTTGGCAGGGGCTATAATAATAATAAGTATTGCTCCAATTCTAAGTAAAATCACCTTCGGAGACGATAAGCATATTTGGGGGTTTGTTGCACTATCTGTAACACTGCTTATTAACGCTCTTGCAAATGGAGAATATGCAATCTTACAGGGCACAGCTCGCTTGCGTCGACTTGCGCATTCCACAACCTGGGGCGTAGCAATAGGAGTCATACTTAGTGCTCCTCTTTTTTATTATTTTAAAATAGATAGTATTATCCCCGCTCTTATAATATATTCAGTATCATGTGGTGCATCAGCCTGGTTTTTTAGAAATAAAGATTTCTCTAGCGATAAAAAAAATCTAACAGCCAAAGACACCTTTAATATCGGTAAAGGTTTTATAAAGCTCGGCATTTTCATGACATGTAGCGATATTATCACGCAAATAACATTTTATGGATTTGTAGCATATCTAAATCATAATGGGGGAACAGACATTGTGGGGTATTATCAAACAGGATATACATTGATAAATAAATATGCCGCCCTCATCCTATCGGCATTAGGAGTTGAATATTACCCACGGTTGGCAAAAGTAAGCGGGAGCGTTATTAAGACCAATATGTTTGTTACTAAAGAAATAAACATCGCTTTGACATTTCTAGTCCCTATTGTATCATTATTTATTGTTTGTCGTGAATTGATAATCAATATACTTTTCACTCCTCAATTCTTAATCATCTCGCAATACATTTCATTTGCGATAATAGGAACCCTCATCCGTGCCGTCTCATGGTGCATGGCATTCGTAATACTAGCGCGTGGAAATGGTAAATTATTCTTAATGGCTGAAATTATAAGCACCATAGCATTTATAATTTTATATATACCTTGTTATCAACGGTGGGGAATAACTGGATTCGGCTATGCCTTCATAGGATGGTACCTAATATATGCTATTTTTGTTGCCTACATCTATTTCAACAAATTCAATCTATCATTAAAATCCTCTTGCCTAAAGTGGCTAATATGGGGATTAGCTATATCATCTGCCACTCTTTTCTTTATGGAAATAAACTCATTGTTTGGTGCAATCATATGCTCTATTTTAGCCGTAGCTGTTAGTTGCTTTTCTTTTAAAAGATTCATTCTCTAAGAGAATCTTAACAGCTATTTTGAAATATAAATAGTTAAAACAGAAAATATTAACTACTAATAATACAATTTAATGAGAATTTTTTGTTCTTAACGAAAATAGTCTTTATCTTTGCTTTAGTATTTAATATAACAAAGAGAAAAAGGGGTCTCAACTTTCGAACAAGTGGAGATTCTTTTATTTTTTACTAATCATTTAAAATTTTTACCATGGCTATTAGCTACATGACAAAAGAAGGGTATAAGAAAAAGATGGATGAAATCGCTTATTTGGAAAACATCAAGCGACCTGAAATCTCTCGTGCCATTGCTGAAGCACGAGATAAGGGAGACCTTTCTGAAAATGCTGAATACGATGCAGCTAAAGAGGCTCAAGGCATGCTTGAAATGAAGATTTCGCAGCTTAAAGACCTTGTGGCTAACGCACGTATTATTGACGAAAGCAAACTTAACACGCACGAAGTTCAATTACTCAATACAGTTACTATCAAAAATGTGAAGACTGGCGCTCAACTCAAATACACTATTGTGGCTGAGTCTGAAGCCAACCTTCGAGAAATGAAGATTTCTTCAAGCACCCCAATTGCAAAAGGTCTTATGGGACATGCCGTTGGCGATGTTGTTGAAATTCAAGTTCCATCTGGTATAATGTCTTTTGAGATTATGGACATTTCAATTTAATTAGTACGTTAACCCTCATTTAAAACAGTATTAATTATGGCATCAATTTTTAGCAGAATTATAGCAGGCGAAATTCCTTGCTATAAGGTAGCAGAAGACGACAAGCACTTTGCCTTTCTTGACATTAACCCTGTCGCTCCAGGCCACGTCCTTGTTATTCCAAAACATGAGGTTGATTATATTTTCGACCTCCCTGGTGAAGAATATTCAGATTTAATGACATTCGCAAAGCATGTAGCCTCTGCGCTACAAAAAGTTATGCCTTGCAAACGCATTGGCGTTGCTGTCATGGGTCTGGAAGTACCTCATGCTCATATTCATCTAGTTCCTATAAATGCTGAAAGCGATATGAACTTTTTTAAAGAAAAACTTTCGCTACCTGCTGAAGAGATGCAAAACATCGCTGACAAAATCAATAGTGAATTCAACAAGTGATAATAAATTCCTCAAGTAATTTATATCATTTATTTTATGGTATTAACTCAGGTCTGCTAATTAACAGCAGGCCTGTTTTTTTATATTCCTATAATGTTCATTGAATTTATTCAATTTTTAAACTATATTTGTAAATACTATTTTAAACGCAAAATGAATATTGAGGACATCAGGTTATATTGTCTTGGGAAGCCATATACTGAGGAATGCCTTCCTTTCGATGAATTTTCATTAGTTATTAAGGTTCTGGGAAGAATGTTCATTTTTATTCCTCTGGAGAATCCTGAAACAATCACTTTAAAATGCGACCCTGACTATGCCCTATCTCTCCGGGATTCCTATGAGGGGATTTTCCCAGCATGGCATTTCAACAAGAAGTATTGGAACCAAGTTAAAATCATAAGTGACGTACCGTCTCATCTTATAAAAGAGCTTATCGACCATTCTTATTGTGAAGTCGTAAAGAAATTGAAGAAAGCGGACCAGGAAAAAGTCAACTCTATATCAAGCTCTAGCAAATGAGAATTTTACCTTTATTTAAATCTTAAATATATAAAATTATCATTATATTTGTCAAGAGCTTTATAATATACATTTTCTACGTTACCTCAAATCGTAAAATGATTGACAACCTTACGATATTTAGATGATATAGATACACAATTTGATTTTAATTTATCTCTAATATATTTTAATTCTAAAACTAAACAAATGGACATGAAAATTACTCAATCTCATTTATTTAAGTCCCTTGTTTGTATCGCTGTAATTCTTTTTGGAACAGCTACATCTTTTGCTCTAACTGTCACACACGACGGCATTAGATATACGACATCGGGCGTTAAGGCTACTATTACTACACCAGTATCTGGAGTCCCTTATACTGGAGAGGTTGTGATTCCTGAAACATTCACTGAAGGAGGCGTTACTTATACTGTAATAGCTACCGGTGCTAATGCTTTCAAGGGCTGTACTGAAGTAACGAAAGTTACTCTTCCTGCTACATGTGTTACTATCGCTCGTAATACTTTTTCTGGTTGTACAGGGCTTACAAACTGGCCTATTCCAAGCACTGCTACATCTATTGGTAATGGTGCATTCCTCGATTGTACATCTTTAACTGAAGCTACAATCCCTGCTAGTGTTACTTCTAAAATAGTAAGCGATCAATTCTCTGGATGTACAGCTTTGAAGAAGCTAATTATTGCTGATTCTGACGAGGCTCTAGACATTGACGCTGCCGCTTTTGCAGGAACAACACCTCCTCAAATTGAAGAGCTTTATCTTGGTCGTAACATTGGTACTCTTTATGTTTTCCCTTTTAAGAACTACAAATTTCTTAAATCAGTAACAATTGGTCCAAAGGTTACTTCACTTCCATCTGAAACATTCCGTAATGACGTTGCTTTACAGTCGGTTTCTTTTGATGCTAAAAGCACTATTCAAACATTACCTTCTAATATGTTTGAAAATTGTACTGTTCTCGCTTCTGTAGCTCTTCCAACTACACTTACTTCACTTTCTCCAAGCTTGTTCTATGGATGTTCAGTTCTAACTTCCGTAACTAATATTGACAATATTACATCCATTGGAACATATGCTTTTGGAAAATGTACAGCATTAAAATCTTTCAATATTCCTGCTAATGTGGAATCTATCGGTTCTGGAGCATTCAATAATAGTGGTCTTGAAGGAGCTGTAACAATTCCTGCAAAAGTAACTGCAATAGGTTCTCAAGCCTATGCTCTTACAAAGATAACTAGCGTTGCTATTCCGAGTGGTGTAACATCAATCGGATCTGCTGCTTTCGCTAAAATAGCTACACTTAGCTCAATTACCGTTGACCCTGCCAATACAACTTACAAAACAGTAAAAGATGCACTTTATTCTGCTGATGGAAAAAATCTTTTTGTCATTGCAAATCAATCTGCCAACGTATTAGGCCAAGAAAAATTTGAGGATGCAGCAGTTGAAACTCTCGACAATTATGCACTCTGGGCTACTCCATATAAGACAGTAAGTTTACCTGTGCTTAAAACAATAGGTACTTATGCAATGAGTTCAATGCCTAACATTGAATCATTCACGATCACTAAGGATATGGCTGTTGGCACATATGCTTTTGCTAATTCAGGGTTGAAATCTATTGCTTTTGAAGAAGGATACCGAATGATTATCCAAGGTACTGCTATGAACAATATTAACCTTACTCAGGTTACTATTCCTTCTTCAATCACATCTATAAGCAAAGATGCATTTGCGGGCTGTACGGCTCTTAAAACAATGAACTTAGGAAAGAATGTAAACTATCTTGAAGGTGGTTCAATTCCTACTACTATAGAAACTATTCGTTGCGAAAACCAAAACGTTCCTGCAATCGCTCCTGACTTGTTCACCACTGAGCAAAGTGCCGTAGTTTGCAAGGTTGCTGAATCTGTCGTTGCCGATTATAAAGCTGTAACTGGATGGAATTACCTTAATATCGTAGGTGATGCAACTATTACAGGCGCAAAAGCCGCTCTAGGTTGTCCTACCGGTATTTATTTTGCAACTAAGGACGGAAAAGTAATGTATTACAATGAGAATAAAGAAGTTATTGATACTAAGATTGCTTCCGGAGCTCACGCACTACAATTAGGAGCTTTCAAAAATCGTGTTTACATAGCTTCTGCTGGTGACAAGTTCACTTATCAAAGCCCAGCTGCTACTCAGGGCGATGGCGAAACATTCTATATCAATAAATCTGGTGACAATTTCTACCGCGTTACAGTATTGAACAACTATGGTTATAACGCATTTGAAGATCCATTCTCAATAACTATTCTTCCAAAAGACGAGAAGATTCTTCTTGCTGACCGTAACGTTGGTATTCATGAAATTAGCACTGAAGCTGTAGGTCTATTTGGCTCTCAAGATTTCTTCTTGCAAAACAACCAGCTATCTTACTATGGAGCTGGCATCACATATGGTGCAATTGGTTGCGGTATTTTCCTTGATAGCGAAGGAACGTTCTGGATGGGTAAGAAATTCAATGGCGAAGGTCTTTTCCGCTTCAAGAAAGAAGATATCGGAAACACTTCTGTAACTCCACAACCTATCATCTTCCAAGGAATGATTATGACTACGTTCTATATTGACGAAGCTAACGGATATGTTTATCTATATCTACAAAAAAATACCACATCTGACCCGGCTCCTCTTGGTCTTTACCGTGTAGCTCTTAGCGACATTAAGACTCTTCAAAATGGAGCTAAGATCAGCACTATTGGTAAGCTCATCGATAATTCTCCAGTTCTTCAAGAAGGTATCGCTCCTTCAGAACTTACAGGTATCACACAAATCACAGGTGACGGTGACCATATTTATTGGGCTTATATTGCTCCTGAAACAGCAACAGACCTTGCTATTGGTGATGTTCCTTTTGATGCAGCTAATCCTCTTCACAAATCTGGTATTAAGACTATCCCTGCTCGCGGAGAAGATTTAACAGTCACTTTTGCTGTTCCTGATGTTAAGGCCTATGGTGTAGTTTCTGCTACATATAATGCTCCTACAGGAGTAACTACTATCACAAATGGTAAGGCTGGAAATCATTGTATCGTCAAAGGTTCAGAAGTCATTATTCCTGATGCAGCTCGCGTTAGAATAGTTTCTGTAAGCGGAGCTATCTTAAACGAAACACAAGTTGTAGCTGGTGGTTCTATTTCTGTTCAAGGATTAGAAAAAGGATTATATCTAGTACAAGTTGCCTATGCAAATGGTGGCGAAGAAGTTGTTAAAGTAATACGCTAATAATCATTAGTTTATTATAATTTCTAAGGGCATCCTGATATCTCGGGATGCCCTTTTTATGTATAAATTGACTTAAACTATATTTAATTTGCTTTTTTTATGTTTTATCTCAAAATTTAATCTATTTTTGTGCCCGGTTTAATGATTATTTAGGTTTTTATTAGGAGTAATCTCCTTCAATTATTTTTATTATTATGAACTCAGAGAGACAGTGTGCTACACATACAAGACTTAATCTCCTAGGACTGATAGTTACACTCGGAATCGTTTATGGTGATATTGGTACATCTCCTTTATATGTTATGAAGGCAATTCTTTCAGCCAATGCCTCACCAGATGTTGACTATATCATAGGAGCGGTTTCCTGTATTATTTGGACACTAACATTACAAACCACAATAAAGTATGTCTTAATAGCTTTAAGAGCCGACAACAAAGGTGAGGGTGGAATTCTAGCCCTATATGCTCTGGTTAGGAAAAACAAGCATAAGTGGCTGTATGGTATAGCCATAGTTGGAGCAAGCACTTTAATCGCTGACGGCGTCATCACCCCTTCTATCACAGTATTATCTGCTATCGAGGGACTGAAAGGCATTGAGCCATCTACTCCTGTTGTTCCTATAAGTATCGCTATTATTACGGTATTATTCTTTATCCAACAGTTCGGCACTAATATATTAGGAAAATCTTTTGGCCCAATAATGTTCCTCTGGTTCTCAATGCTAGGTATATTAGGAGCTTTCCATTTAGCTGAATATTGGCCAATATTAAAAGCATTCAATCCTTATTATGCGGTAAATCTATTAATTCATTTTCCTGATTGGTTCCTAATTCTAGGCGCAGTATTCCTTTGTACCACTGGTGCAGAAGCTCTTTATTCTGATCTTGGGCATTGTGGAATAAATAATATTCGAATTAGTTGGATATTCGTCAAAGCGACTCTTATACTTAACTATCTCGGACAAGGTGCTTGGATAATATCTCATTTAGATACAATAACCACCGCCACAAATCCATTCTACGCAATAATGCCACGTGATTTTGTAATCTTCGGTGTAGTTATTGCTACGGCAGCTGCTATAATTGCGAGTCAGGCCTTAATCAGTGGTTCGTTTACAATATTCAGCGAAGCAATGAATTTGAATTTCTGGCCTAGACAAAAGATTAGTTATCCCACTAACATAATGGGACAGCTTTACATTCCTCGAGTGAATCTCACGCTTTTCGTTCTTTGTATCGTTGCAATTTTATTATTCCAGACTTCTGGCAATATGGAAGCGGCCTATGGATTATCAATAACATTCACCATGTTAATGACTACCATATTGCTAGTGTCATACCTAAGACATAAGAAAGTCAGCTACTATTTTCTCATTCCTTTTGCAATTTTATTTATAGGAATTGAGACCTCATTCCTTCTTGCCAACCTATTCAAATTCATCCATGGAGGTTGGTTCACAATCTTGATAGCTGGAATGATTAGCTTCGTAATGTTCGTATGGTATAATGCTCGTAATGCACGCAACAGACAGTTGCAGTTTGCCCCAATTGAGCCATATTATTCAATTATCTCCGACATAAAACGCGATGAGACAATTCCAAAGTATGCCACAAATCTTATATTCTTAAGCAAGACAAACAATAAGAATGATATCGAATCAAAAATAATATATTCTATTATAAATAAACAGCCAAAACGTGCCGACCACTATTGGATTCTCCATGTTGAATACCAAGACTCCCCAGATATCCGTGAGTATTCATTCTCTCAATTGATTCCGAACACGCTGTTTTACGTGGACCTCAAACTAGGTTTCAGAATAAATCCTTCTATCAATTTATTCCTTCGCCAAATAATTGAGGATCTTACCCAGAAAAAAGAATTTAATCTTACGAGTACTTACCCTTCTCTACGCAAACATAACATTCCTGGCGACTTCCGTTTCGTTATCATCAACCGAATTAATTCGCATGAGAATGCTCTGCATTTAAAGGGACGATTTGTAATGAAGATGTATTCTATCCTGAGTTTCCTTGAAATCAGTGTACAGAATGCATTTGGTCTAGACACAAGTAACATCACAGTTGAAGATGTACCGTTAATTATGAATAAACGTAATGTTCCAAGACTTACAAGGGTAGATTAACATAGCTTTTTAAAAGAATAAAGCGCCAGCAACTATCAGTTACTGGCGCTTATTATATTCTATGATGTTTGTTTTAGAATTCTGCCTTATTTGGAGTTCTTGGGAAAGGTATCACGTCGCGAATATTAGTCATACCAGTTACAAACAATACTAGTCTTTCGAATCCTAGACCAAATCCAGAGTGAGGCACTGTTCCGAATCTACGAGTATCAAGGTACCACCACATATCCTTCATCGGGATGTCTAGTTCTTCAATACGTCCGTTCAATTTATCGAAATTCTCTTCACGCTCAGAACCTCCTATTATTTCTCCAATCTTAGGGAACAATACGTCCATTGCGCGAACAGTCTTATTGTCTTCATTCAGCTTCATGTAGAATGCCTTGATCTCTTTTGGATAATCAGTCAAGATAACTGGTTTCTTAAAATGCTCTTCTACAAGATAACGTTCGTGTTCGCTTTGAAGATCAATACCCCAAGATACAGGAAATTCAAATTTTTTGCCTGATGCCTCTAGTATTTTAACACCTTCAGTGTAAGCCAAGCGTACAAATTCGCAATTAGCAACTTGTTCAAGTCGCTCTATCAATTCGCTATCATACATCTTTGCAAGGAATTCAATATCATCACGACTATGTTCAAGTGCATACTTGATACAGTATTTGATGAAATCCTCGGCAAGGTCCATATTGTCAGTGATGTCATTGAATGCAACCTCAGGTTCTACCATCCAGAATTCTGCCAAGTGACGTGGTGTATTTGAATTCTCAGCACGGAAAGTTGGGCCAAAAGTATAAATAGAACCAAGTGCAGTTGCGCCAAGTTCTCCTTCTAGCTGGCCAGATACTGTAAGGCTTGTTGGTTTGCCAAAGAAATCTTGTGTATAATCCACTGCTCCATCCTCTGTGCGAGGAAGGTCGTTAAGATTCATTGTCGTTACCTGGAACATAGCTCCAGCTCCTTCACAATCACTCCCAGTGATTAATGGAGTATTCAAGTAGAAGAATCCCTTATCGTTGAAATACTTATGTATTGCAAATGCCAAATTATGACGAATACGAAGAACTGCACCAAATGTGTTAGTGCGAGGACGCAAATGAGCTATATCACGCAAGAATTCTAGGGTATGACCTTTCTTCTGCAATGGATATGAAGCAGGATCAGCTGTTCCATATACCTCAATGCTCTCAGCCTGTATCTCAGCTGTTTGTCCTTGACCCTGTGATGCTACAAGTAGTCCTTCCACATGAAGGCTGGATCCTGTAGTAATTGCCTTTAGTTCTTCATCCGAAAATTTAGACAGGTCGATAACGATTTGTATGTTCTTTATGGTTGAGCCATCATTTAGAGCTACGAACTGCACGTTTTTGTTTCCGCGGCGAGTTCTTACCCAACCTTTCACACACACCTTTTCCCCTATTAAAGCAGGGTCAAAGATATCGACTATTTTCGTTCTTTTTAGACTCATATTATTATAGCTTTAATTGAAAATTGAGTTATGCTTCACTTTCGCTACACACAACCCAACTTTCTTATTCTTATAAAATCATTTTTTTATTCAAATGAATTCTGTTTCAAGAAGTTTACCTCATCTTGTGTTAGGTAACGCCAACGTCCGCGAGGAAGGTCTTTCTTTGTCAAACCAGCAAAGTAAACTCTATCAAGTTTCACTACGTGATATCCTAGTGCTTCGAAGATTCTTCTTACAACACGGTTTCTTCCTGAGTGAATTTCAATACCAGCCTGCTTGCGGTCTGTTGGAGAAACGTAGCTAATTGCATCTGCATGAATTGGTCCGTCTTCTAGCTCCACTCCATCTGCAATATGCTGCATATCTTCTTCTGCGATATTTTTATCTACCCACACTTGATATATCTTCTTCTTGATATATTTTGGGTGAGTAAGTTTTGATGCAAGGTCGCCATCATTTGTCAAAAGGAGCACCCCAGTAGTATTGCGGTCAAGACGACCTACTGGATATATTCTTTCTGAGCAGGCACCTTTCACTAAATCCATAACAGTCTTACGTCCGTTAGGGTCATCGCTTGTTGTTACACAATCTTTTGGTTTGTTAAGCAAGATATAGCATTTGCTTTCTAGCGTAACAACCTTTTCGTTGTATTCAACAACATCGCTGCGGGTTATCTTTGTTCCTAATTCTGTAACAACCTCTCCATTAACTGTTACCTTGCCATTTTGAATCAATTCATCAGCCTCTCTACGTGAGCAAACTCCCGCATTTGCCATAAATTTATTCAAGCGGATTGGTTCGTTAGGATCAACTTCAGGCATTTCATATTCTACACGTTTTGGACGTGGAGTGAAACGCATTTGTTGGAAATTATCGCCACCACCTTGTGGATTATATCTTCTTGGTTTTTGAGGTCCGCGGTTATATCCACCTTGTTGGCGATTGCCATAACCACCACCTTGTGGACGGTTGCCATAACCACCACCCTGTGGGCGATTGCCGTAGCCGCCACCTTGTGGGCGATTGCCATAACCACCACCTTGTGGACGGTTGCCGTAGCCACCACCTTGTGGGCGATTGCCATAACCACCACCTTGTGGGCGATTGCCGTAACCACCACCTTGTGGGCGATTGCCGTAGCCGCCTTGTTGACGGTTTCCATAACCTCCTTGGCCATCATTTGAACCGCCATTATCATAGCTATTATATCTATTATAGCCACCTTGACGATTTCCGTAGTCGCCTCCCTGACGATTACCATAGCCACCTTGTTGACGATTTCCATAACCTCCCTGGTTATAGTTGTTTTGTCGATTGTTATAAGGGCGTTGTCCATAAGAATTTCCACGGTCAGCCGATGAAGATTGGTCATATCCTTGATCCTGTCCGTAGCTAACCTTTTCAAAACGGTTATCTTCGTTACTGTTTCCTACAACATCACTTCTGACTTCGCCGATTCGCGGTCTTCTCGCTTTCTTTTCGCTATTATCATCCATCTTTTAAATAAAATAAGTTAAGTTAGAGCCTCGCGGCTTTTTTTTAATTAATAATAAGGTTCTTTTCTTTTTTACAATTTGTATATCAGTTATTTAAACCTATAATTCACTACTGCAAAGATAGTGGATTTTTAATTAAAAACAATTATCGCTCAAAAAAGATTTTCTCCACAATATTTGTTTTCCCAATATCTCAAATCATTTTGATTAATATCCAGTATAGCTGTGAGGAGTAATTGCCTTTAACTCAGCTTTTACCGCGTCGCTCACATTTAAGGTATCAATAAATGCACTTATACTTGTAGCATTAACTTCCGAGTTAGTCCTAGTCAAAGCCTTTAGCGTTTCATAAGGCTTTTCATATCCTTCTCTACGGAGTATTGTCTGAATTGCTTCAGCCACCACGTTCCACATATTGTCTAAGTCTGCATTAATCGATTCATCATGAAGCACCAGCTTGTTAAGCCCCTTAAGGGTACTTTGCAGTGCAATCACAATATGGCCCATTGGCACGCCGACATTCCTCAACACCGTCGAGTCGGTCAAATCACGTTGCAAACGCGATACGGGCAATTTCATTGACAAATGTGATAGAATAGCATTTGCTATACCAAGATTTCCCTCGGAATTTTCAAAATCTATAGGGTTTACCTTGTGTGGCATTGCCGACGACCCTACTTCTCCTGCTTTTATCTTCTGCTTGAAATAATTCATTGAGATATATTGCCAGAAGTCACGGTCAAGGTCGATTAATATCGTATTTATTCTCTTCAAAGCATCAAATAATGCTCCTAGATTATCGTAATTTGAAATCTGAGTAGTCCATCTTTCGCGTTCTATCCCCAATTTACCGCTAAGGAATTTCTCTGCAAACTCCAGCCAGTTAATATTAGGAAATGCAATCAAGTGCGCATTAAAGTTTCCCGTAGCTCCTCCAAATTTTCCACTAATCGGAATCATCTTAAGCATTGCCACTTGCTGCTCCAAACGGTATGCAAACACTTTTATCTCCTTTCCAAGACGAGTTGGAGACGCAGGTTGTCCGTGAGTTTTCGCAAGCATTGGCAAATCTTTCCATTCCTCAGCATATTTATTTAGAAGGTCTATCACCTCGCCGATCATTGGGATATACACCTCATGAATCGCACCCTTAATGGCCATAGGTATCGAAGTATTGTTAATGTCCTGAGAAGTCAAACCGAAATGAATAAATTCCTTGAATTTCTCTAGGCCAAGTTTGTCAAAACACTCCTTCAAGAAATATTCCACAGCTTTCACATCATGGTTAGTTACGCTCTCGATATCCTTTATACGCTGAGCATCGTCCAAAGTGAATTGCTCATAAATCTCGCGGAGCTTAGGATACACCGAGGCATCCACACCCATAAGCTGAGGCAGCGGTATCTTGCAAAGAGCGATAAAATACTCCACTTCCACCTTTACACGATATCTAATTAGCGCATATTCAGAAAAATATGCGTCAAGACAAGCCGTTTTACTGCGATAACGACCATCAATTGGCGACACTGCCGTGAGAGGACTCAATTCCATAGTGTGATTTTTTCTATTTTTCTTGCCAAGTTTTCCCTAATGGTTATAAACCTAAATATTAAATCCTTAGCTAAATTTTGATTTCTATTACGTTTACAAATGTACTATTTCTGCGCCAATTTATCAGCAAAATTTTACTATTTATTTTGCATATTAAAAAAATCTTCCTACCTTTGCATCGCTTTCGACAAGAAAGGGCGTTTAGCTCAGCTGGTTCAGAGCATCTGCCTTACAAGCAGAGGGTCGGCGGTTCGAATCCGTCAACGCCCACCAAACTATAAGTCACTCTCTCGAGTGGCTTTTTTCATATCCTCAAATGAATCCCATAATATATAGAAAGGCTTTCATAAAGCACTTTTTGAGATTTTTTTCTTCAAATTATTTGCAGGTTCAGAAAAAATGTCTACCTTTGCATCGCTTTCGAC